>Ga0116160_1004253_pt1 | contig 12077 bp, 13 predicted proteins | sample AD_JPNAS2_MetaG_FD_89879 | JGI IMG/M metagenome (GOLD analysis project Ga0116160, IMG submission 89879) | Active sludge microbial communities of municipal wastewater-treating anaerobic digesters from Japan - AD_JPNAS2_MetaG | ecosystem: Engineered > Bioreactor > Anaerobic > Digestate | place...
GCTGATTTGATGGATTTACTTTTGGAGAGAACCAAGGCTGTTAAGGTCTCCAGATAAGTATCGTCGTCTATTTCGGCAAGAGCTTCTGTAATAATTGACGAGGGTATTTTCTTACATTGTAACATATAGGAAATTTTTATTTTACCCCATTTATTAAATCTGAATTTATCCCGTACATAGCTTATGGCATAACGTAATTCATTGATATATCCCTCTTCTTCCAGAATAGCTACCATTTCTTCGATTTCATCTAAAGAATTGGTCTCTTTCTTTAAACGTTCTATTACCTCGCTTTTGCATCTTTCAGCCGAAGAACAATAGAGAGCTGTTTTTAAAAAAATGGGGGATTTTATTCTGTCTAGTTTTTCCATGCCTTTATCATTCTATCCTTGCCAGCAATATCTTTCTTAAGGTGTGTACTAAAGCCATACTGGTGGAAAAGTTGTTGTGTTTCTTTTCCAAAGAGGTAATTAATTTCCACATATATAGCTCCATTTATTGCTAAATTCGTATGGGCAAATAGAGCAATTGCTTCGTAAAACTGCAAAGGATTATCGTTAGGAACAAATAAAGCCAAATGCGGTTCGTGCAACAAAACATGATTATTGATAGTGGATTTTTCGTTTTCACAAACATAAGGCGGATTACTGACAATAACATCAAATTGTTCGTTTAAATCGCCGTTTTTTAGATGTAATATATCTTTCTCAATAAACTGGATTGTAAGCTCATGGTTGTGTGCATTACGTTTTGCTACTTCAATGGCATTGTGCGACACATCTAGAGCTGTTACACGAGAAGTTGGGATATTTTTTGCTAACGAAATGGCGATACATCCACTTCCAGTACCTATATCAAGTATTCTTTTGGATGTGCTTTCTTGCCTATGATCGGCTAAAATCCATTCGACCAACTCTTCCGTTTCGGGACGTGGTATGAGCACATCCGAATTAACATGGAATGATAATCCAAAAAACTCTGTTTCACCAAAAATATATTGTATCGGTTGTGTTTGTTGTAATTTTTTTACAATTGTTTTAATATCAATTTCTTGCGTGTTAGTAATTTTTATATCTTTGTATGCAATGGTATGAGAGAAAGGAATACCCAATACATGCGAGATTGTCCATCGAAATAGGCTTTCTATTTCATTGGGAGGATATAAAGAAGAAAGACTTTGGGTAAAAAACAATTTACAATCAGAGATAGCAATTTTATCCATTGATATAGTATTACAAACGACAATACAAAACTACAAAAATTTAACGTAAGGACATCATTCAAGCCAAATAAAATGAGTATTCACGAAACATATATGCACCGTTGCTTGCAATTAGCCTCCTTAGGCAAAGGCAGAGTAGCTCCCAATCCAATGGTTGGATGTGTTATTGTACATCACGATGTAATTATAGGAGAAGGATACCATCGTACGTATGGAGAAGCACATGCAGAAGTAAACGCCATTGAATCGGTAAAGAATAAGGCATTATTAAAAGAATCAACACTTTATGTTAGCTTAGAACCCTGTTCGCATTACGGTAAAACTCCGCCTTGTGCAGACCTTATCATCCAGTATAAAATTCCTCGTGTATATATTGGAACGAAAGACCCTAACCCAAAAGTATCAGGCAATGGTATTGCACGTTTGGAGACAGCAGGTGTTGCTGTGGAATGTGGGATATTAGCAGCACAGGCAATGGAAATCAACAAATATTTTTTTACATTTCAACTAAAAAATCGCCCATATATTACGTTGAAATGGGCAAAAAGTGCCGATGGATATATTGATGCCCTACAACCAAAGCCAATACAACTGTCAAATGAAATAACAAAAACACTGGTTCATAAATTACGTTCTGAAAATATGGCGATATTGGTTGGCACAAATACAGCATTAAAAGACAATCCATCGCTACGAACTAGGCGGTGGTTTGGAAAAAACCCAGTACGTATAGGTATAGATAAAAATTTACGTATTCCTAAAAATTACTTGCTTTACAATGGGCAAACAACAACCTTACTTTTTAACTCAATCAAGCAAGAAGAAGGTAACCCGTGTATGATACAAATAGACTTTACCAAAGATATTATACCCCAACTGTTACACGAATTGTATAAACGGAACATCCATTCGTTGATTGTAGAGGGCGGTAAAATTTTATTAGACTCCTTTATTAACACAGGATTGTTTGATGAAATTCACGAAGAAACCGCAGATGTTTTATTGTACGAAGGTACTTGTGCTCCACAATTTTCCGAATCAATTTTATGTTCTATGGAAATAGTTGGCAAAAATACATGTGCAACTTACGTAAAAAAAGAATAATGGAATTTTTATCCGACATACTCATATTGATATTCCTTGCTACGTATGTGTATACGGTGATATCAAGCATTGTGGTTGTATTGTTAGAAAACAAGCATCCTGTTCGTACTTCGGCGTGGATTATGGTACTTATTTTTGTTCCATTTATAGGACTATTATTATATGTTGTTGTGGGAAGAAGTTATCATAGACAAGGAAATATATCAAAAAAGCTAAAAACCAAAATTTTATCTTTTGGGACAAGGCAATCTATTAAAGAAATTTGTGCTGAAAATAACATTTGTAGTAAACACGAAAGATTAATTCATTTATTGAGAAACAGTACAGATGCTTCCATATTTACACATAATAGTGTCAATATTTATACCGATGGGAAACAATTATTTGACGATATACTCAGTGCTATGGATAACGCTACTGCACATATCCATGCCGAATATTATGCCGTTGAAACCGATGAAACAGGCAATCGCTTTAAAGATATGCTTATCAAAAAATCGAAACAAGGACTGGAAGTGCGATTAATATATGACGATGTTGGTAGCTGGCGATTAAAACGATCCACCATACAAGAGATGAAAAATGCAGGCGTGATATTGCAAACATTTTTCGAATTACGATTCCCCTATTTTACAAATAAATTAAATTATCGTAACCACCGAAAGATACTAATCATTGATGGAAAAATTGGCTTTTTAGGAGGTGTAAATATTGCAGATAGATATACAAAAGGCTTGCCTTGGGGAATATGGAGGGATACGCATATCAAAATACAAGGAAATGCAGTAGATGGATTACAACAATTATTTCTGAATGACTGGTTATATATTACCAAAACAGCAATACATCACAAAAAATATTTTGCTATACACGATCAATACAATAAACTACCCATTCAAATAGTAGGAAGTGGTCCAGATTCGATGTGGGAAGGGATAATGCAAGGATTTTGTGCCGCTATACAAAACGCTTCCAAATATGTGTATATACAAACACCTTATTTTTTACCTAATGACAGCATATCCAATGCATTAGAATCTGCAGCATTATCTGGAATAGACGTTAGAATTATGATTCCAAGTCGTTCTGACACCCGTATATCATTAGAAGCTTCTTTATCTTTCGTTAAAACCATGCTAGCTGCTGGAGTGCGTGTATATCAATATCAAGCAGGTTTTATTCACGCAAAAAGCATTACTATTGACAATGAACTTGCAATTATCGGAAGTGCAAACATGGATTTTAGGAGTTTTGAACAAAACTTCGAAGTAAGTGCATTTATGTATGACTCTGACAAAAGCATGGAACTACGTAATATCTTTTTACACGATATGAAACAATGTAAACGTTTACAATATACACAATGGAAACATCGCCCAATAACTCAAAAGTTGATACAATCATCAGCTCGATTATTCAGCCCGCTCTTATAGCAAAAAACTGTACCAGAATTTTTTTAGTTGGCTTTATGGGCACTGGAAAAACAACATTTGGGAAAAAACTATCCCAAAAAATTCATTTTTCGTTTATCGATACAGATTTATATATCGAAAATAATTTTCATAAAACCATTAATGAAATTTTTGCTGAAAAAGGAGAAGAAGGGTTTCGCACAATTGAGACGAAAATATTAGCAGAAATTGCGGAAATTGAAAACGTAGTAATTGCAACAGGAGGAGGTACCCCGTGCTTTAACAATAATATGGCATTGATGAATAGTAAAGGATTAACCATCTATTTAGAAACACCCACTCCTGATATTGCACAACGTTTGATTACAGGAAAAACAAAACGACCTTTATTAAAAGATAAAACTTCTGAAGAAATAGTGGAATTTATAGAAGATATACTACCTAAAAGAAGTACGTATTACAAAAAAGCCGATCTCACTATTAATGTGGTTGAAAATTAGAAGAGGAAAGTCTTATAAACTCTCCTCCTCTGTCAATTATATGTTAGCTCCCTTTAGGCAAGAAATGTTCTAATGGAAGTGGCAATAGAAGCTAATTCATCATCTGTAAGCTCTAATTTTGTATTAGAAAAATAGATATCTGATTCTTTTGTCAACGGAATTAAATGAATATGAGCATGTGGCACTTCTAAACCAATTACAGCAACACCAACCCTTTTGCATGGAATAGCCTTTTCAATAGCTTTTGCAATTTTTTTTGCAAATACATGTAACCCACTCAGCACATTATCTTCCAAATCAAAAATATACGACACTTCCTGTTTTGGAATCACCAATACATGCCCCCTCACTAACGGACGAACATCTAAAAATGCTAGATAATCTGGGGTTTCTGCTATCTTATGACAAGGAATTTCTCCTTGAACAATTTTACTAAAAATACTAGCCATAGTATATCTTTTTAAAAAGAAATATTTATTATTTCCAATCGTAATACACCAGAAGGAACTGTTACTTCGACTATCTCTCCTACTTTTTTTCCTAATAATGCCTTAGCCACTGGAGTGTTAACCGCTATCTTTCCTTCTTTCAAACTTGCTTCTTGCTCAGACACAAGAGTATAAGTAAACTCCTGGTTATTTTTCAAATTACGTATACGTACTTTGTTTAAAATCTGAACATAATCTGTATTTAAATCTTTTTCATTGATAATACGAGCATTTTTCACTGTTTCTTTTAGCTGAGCAATTTTCAATTCCAACATTCCTTGAGCCTCTTTTGCCGCATCATATTCAGCATTTTCAGACAAGTCTCCCTTGTCACGAGCCTCTGCAATTTGCATCGAAATGTTAGGGCGTTCCACCGATTCCAAATGATTTAGTTCATCCATCATTTTCTTGTACCCTTCTTTGGTCATGTACGTAATACTCATAATAAAATAATTTAGATAAAAAAAATAGTCCTTTAACGTATTTACATAAATAAAGAGAATCTCGAAATTAATCGAGACTCTCTGGTGTGTTTGTAATTACTTCAGCAAAGATAAAGCTTTCTTTTCAAAGAAAAAAATATTTCATCGAATAAATCTTTGAGCTAAGAATTCTATTCGTACTTCCTGTTGATAATTTCGGCATACACAATTGCCTTTTTCAAATCCTCCTGATGTAAGGTAAAATCATTATCAGTACTAATTTCGACAACATTATGTAGTTTTTCATCTCGAGGCAGTTTTTTTTCTGATATCGTTGACATATCAGAAAAACTTGTGTTGTTTAATTTAGTCGCTTGGGAAGATTTAGTGTTATTAACATGTGGTTGTTTGTTTTTATTTTCAGCCAAAAATGGTTTTGGCTTATGCACAATAGGAGGAACCTGTGCTACTACTTCTTTTTTACTCCCCAACTTACGTATTATGAATAGAATAAAAACAACGATAAAAATAATGGTGGATATTGACATTGTATTTGTGTATAATGAATGTGTACTACAAAGATAATAAAAAATTAACTAGATACCAAAAATTAAAAGGAGAGCCGCTGCCCCCCTTTTAACCTAACCTAAACCTTAACTATGAAAAAAATCATTGTTTCTTTTTCTTGATACAAAGAAAAGCATTTGTTTTGAATTACGCAAACGTTTGCATAGTTTCTAACGCAAACGTTTGCGTTTTTAACCTTATTTAACGTTTATTCGTTGTTTTAGCTAAATATTCCAAGAATATTCACTATAAAAAATAAAAAACATACCTTTGTACCCTAATTATTTCGGACATAAAATGAAAAACCAAAAAAAATTATTTATAGAAACATACGGATGTCAAATGAACGTTGCAGACAGCGAAGTTGTAGCATCAATTATGGGCATGAGTGGATACGAGCTCACAGATAATATAAACGAAGCAAATGCCATCTTCATTAACACCTGTTCCATCAGAGACAATGCAGAACAAAAAGCTTTTTCACGCCTTGATTACTTTCAATCGTTAAAAAAGAAAAGAAAAGATATCATTATTGGAGTGTTAGGCTGTATGGCTGAAAGAATTAAAGAAGATTTACTTGAACGAAAAGTCATAGACATGGTTGTTGGTCCAGATGCGTATCTTGATTTGCCTAATCTGATCGGAGCGGTAGAATCTGGAGAGAAAGCTATAAATATTGAACTTTCGACAACCGAAACATATCAAGATATTATACCACAGCGTATTGGACATAATCGAATTAGTGGGTTTGTGTCCATCATGCGAGGATGTAATAATTTTTGTTCTTATTGCATTGTTCCGTACACACGAGGCAGAGAAAGAAGTCGCCCTGCTACAAGTATTATTAACGAAATGAAAGATTTAGTAGCCAAAGGTTACAAAGAAATAACATTCTTAGGTCAAAATGTAAATTCATACCTTGATTCATCTGAAGACAACAAGTACACGTTTCCAGATTTACTTGCAATGGCTGCAAACACATTCCCTGATACAAGAATCCGCTTCACCACTTCTCACCCAAAAGATATTAGCGAAGAATTAATTCGCACTATTGCCACATACCATAATTTATGCAAACACATTCATCTACCTGTACAATCAGGTAGTAATCGTATATTGTCCTTAATGAATAGAAAATATACTCGTGAAGAATATTTGCAAAAAATTGCTATGATAAAACGCATTATCCCAGAATGTGGTATAACCACTGATGTTTTTACAGGATTCCATTCTGAAACAGAAGCCGACCATCAAGAAACGCTTTCACTTATGCAAGAAGTTGGATTTGACAACGCCTTTATGTTTAAATACTCCGAACGAAGTGGCACATACGCAGCTAAACACCTCGAAGATAATGTTCCAGAGGCAATCAAATTATCGAGACTGCAAGAGGTTGTTGATTTACAAAACAAACTTTCCAAAGAAAGTAACCAAAAAGATCTTGGAAAAATTGTTGAAGTTTTAATCGAGGGATATTCAAAAAAATCACGCAATCAGCTTTTTGGAAAATCCTCGGAAAATAAAGTCGTCGTATTTAATAAAGAAAACAAAAAAATCGGCGAATACGCCAAAATACGAATTAAAGATGCCACGGTAGCAACACTTTTAGGTGAAATTTGCGAGTAATAGTCTAAAAATTAGGCAAAAATGAAAATATTATTGAAAAAAAAGAAAAAAATAAAAATATTGTTTTTATATTTGTCCCCTGAATAATTAACTAAAACACGTTATATGAAAAAGTTATTTACATTTTTGATAGTTTCTGTGTTAACGATAACTTCGTTATCAGCTGCAGACTACACTCATTGGTCTCTTTATATCGATGGAGGAGCTTCTCAGTTTGACGGAGACGTTTCACAAAAATACAATCAAATACACCCTGGTGCAGATATCCATTGGACAGCTGGAGTGGGAGTAGAATATACATTTACTCCATTTTGGGGGTTAGGCGTAGAATACCAATATATGCCTTATTCTGGTTACTCAACTTCAACAAGTCAAGGATGGTGGTCTAATTACGGAGAATTTGACTTTGAAGGAGGATCGCATCAAGCACATATATTTACTTCTTTAAATCTAACTAATTTATTAAATGTGTATAGAAAAACATGGAGGTTTAATGTCTATGCAAACATTGGTTTAGGTGCTTCTTTCTATAATGTGTCTCAATCCAATATAGTACCAGCTAGTATCCCTCCAGGTGGTTGGACTTTTGCAAGAGCTCCAAAAGAAGTTGAAGATGGACGTTCGTTGTTAGTTCCTATGTCTTTGAACTTTGAATACAACATTTCTAAACCATTAGCAGTGGGTTTAAATGTTCACTATAGAGCAACAAACAAAGATAATTATGAAGGAGAAGCCTACGTTAGAGGCGTTCAAAACGATAATTTCTTATTAGGAACTGCTAGTTTACGTTATAAATTTGCTTCTGGACAAAAAGATGGTCATATCAGAAACATAACTGCTGATAAATTTAGACAAGAAGAAACTAAGGAGAGAGAAATTCTTGACAAGCTTGATTCATTAAACAACAAGGTAGATGATCTTGATAGTGTTGTTACAAATGATTTAACTCCACGCATGAACGAGGTAGAAAGATTACTTTCTGACCAACCAGATGCTGATGGTGACGGAGTTCCAGATTGGAGAGATAGAGAACCAAATACACCTGCAGGTTCGTTTGTAAACTATTGGGGAGAAAGCCTTCCTTATGAAGTATTGAAAGCTACTGAGTTTTACGAAGAATTAGCTAAAATGCAAGAGGAAGAAGTTGATTACGACATGTCTGTTTACTTTGCATTTGATAAAAAGAACTTGACAAAACGTTCTATTGACAATATTGCAAAAGCGGCTCAAAAATTAAAATCAAACCCATTATTGAAAGTAGAACTTAGAGGATATGCTGACTACCCTGGTAGCCACAACTACAACTTACGTTTGAGTACTTCTCGTGGTGAAGTTGTTAAGCAAGAGTTAGTAAACAAACATGGTATTGATCCTTCTAGAATCACCTTGAATCCACAAGGAAGAATGACCAATCCACCAAATGCTAACCAAAAGAACAGAAGAACTGACTTTGTGTTCAGCAAAATGAAATAGAAAGATTGTAGTCTTTAATTAATAGAAAAAGCCCTGAGTCAACATGACGTCAGGGCTTTTTTAACAATAACAACATATAATGGAAGAAAAAGAACATATTCATTACGACCAATTTGCAAAAAACTCGGGTATTAAATTAATCGAAGCAAAAAATGGAGAAGCAATCGCAAAAATGGAAATAAGAAACATGCATCTAAACGGCTTGAATCTGGTGCATGGTGGAGCCTTATTTACCTTAGCAGATTTCACTTTAGGGGCAGCCGTCAACTCTCTTGGAGGAGCTCATGTAACGATGAGTGCAAGTATTCACTATGTAAAATCTGCCAAGGAAGGAACACTTATTGGAATATCTAAACAGGTTTCTGCAGGTAGAACTATCGCAACATACGATGTAGAAATACGATTAGAAGAAACAAATGACTTAATTGCAATCGTTAGAGGAAATTCGTTTAAGAAATCTTAGAAATATGAAGAATTCTTGTAGAAAAGCATAATTATAGTAGAATAAAATATGTAATTTTGCAGGAAAGAAAACAATCAGTTGAATTTATGGAACATACATTGCAAATTTATAACACACTAACTCGAAAGAAAGAAGTTTTTATACCCATTCATAGCCCAAATGTGGGCTTGTATGTATGTGGACCAACTGTATATGGCGATGCTCATTTAGGTCATGCACGACCCGCTATTACTTTTGATTTACTGTTTCGTTACTTAACCCATTTAGGCTATAAGGTGCGTTATGTACGCAACATAACAGACGTAGGACATCTTGAGCATGACGCAGATGAAGGAGAAGATAAGGTTGCAAAAAAAGCTAGAGTAGAACAAAAAGAGCCCATGGAGATTGTTCAATTCTACCTAAATAGATACCGCAAAGCCATGGAGCAATTGAATGTATTGCCACCAAGTATTGAGCCACATGCGTCTGGACACATTATGGAGCAAATTGAATTTACACAAAAAATTATTGATGCAGGTTTTGCCTACCAAAGTGAGGGTTCGGTATATTTTGATGTAGAAAAATACAACAAACAGTACCACTACGGAAAATTGTCAGGAAGAAATATAGAAGAACTTCTTGAAACAACACGAACACTTGACGGGCAAAGTGAAAAAAAGAAAAGTGTGGATTTTGCCTTGTGGAAAAAAGCATCGCCAGAACATATTATGCGATGGAAATCGCCATGGAGCGATGGTTTTCCGGGCTGGCACATGGAGTGTTCGGCTATGGGCACGAAGTACTTAGGAGAAGAATTTGACATACATGGCGGAGGTATGGATTTAGTTTTTCCTCATCATGAGTGCGAAATTGCACAATCGACAGCCGCTTTAGGCAAAGAAACTGTACGTTACTGGATGCACAACAATATGATTACTATTAATGGGCAGAAAATGGGCAAATCGCTAGGTAATTTTATTACATTAGATGAGTTTTTTGGAGGTTCGCATCCACTGCTTTCACAAGCATTTTCAGCCATGACCATTCGCTTTTTTATTCTTCAAGCACATTATCGTAGCACCGTAGATTTTAGCAACGAAGCATTACAAGCTTCTGAAAAAGGACTTAACAAGTTGCTTGAAACGTATGCACGCTTGCAAAAAATAACTCCTTCAGCCACATCTACTATCGATGTATCTGGTTTGCGAGCTAAATGCGAAGAGGCTATGAAAGATGATCTAAATACACCGATAGTATTATCACATCTTTTTGAAGCCTCAAAAGCCATTAACACTGTGGCAGATGGAAAAGCCAGCTTAAGTGCAAAGGATGTAGCAGAACTAAAATCAGTATTCAAGTTATTTGTTGAAGACATATTAGGATTACAACAAACGACCAAAGACAATACTCAACATGAAGCATACCAAAAAGCTATTGATTTGTTGCTTGAGTTACGATTAGAAGCCAAAAGAAACAAAGATTTTGCCCTATCAGATAAAATTAGAAACGAATTAACAACTCTTGGTTTTAGCATCAAAGATACAAAAGAAGGATTTGAATGGTCGCTATAAGAATAAAAACCTTGTAACATGAAAAAAATACAAAATCCATGGACAATTCTAGATGGCTACAATTGCTTTGCTTGTAGCCCAGCAAATGAGATAGGAATAAAAATGGAATTTTTTGAAGAAGGAGAAGAGTTGATTTGCAAATGGGAGCCTTCAAAACACTATGAAGGATTTACCAACGTATTGCATGGAGGTATACAAGCCACCTTGTTAGATGAAATGGGAGCTTGGGTGGTAGCTCGCAAATTACAAACGGTTGGTTTTACGAGTAAATTAACTATCAAATACCATAAAACAGTCGTTATTAACCAGCCTTATATTTATATCAAAGCCAAACTAACAGAGGTAAAACGCAATTTAGCATTTATTGAAGCTCATATTTATAATTACGAGGAGCAATTGTGTGCCTCAGCAGAAATGTGTTATTTTTGCACCTCACAAGAAGCAGCATCTTCTTCTTTTCACTTTAACGGATGTTCGTTAGAGGAGTAAGCTATGCCGGTACTATTTTTTCTGATATATTGCTAGCATTTGTGTACTTAAGAAGCAATTCTCTGGAAAAATCGAGTGTTTGTTGCACAGAAGTAATTGAGCCATCAAAACCATTTACTATTAGCACAAGATGGTGTGTATTGAGAGAAATTTTTGTACGTTCGTGATCGCTAGTAGGAGTTCCGATTGGTCCTTTTTCATCTCGATATACGGGTAATCCTTCGATATTTAACAACCCTCTTCCTATTGCATAAAATTCTTCACCAGCTTGTCCAATGCCAAGTTCAAGAGAATTCCCAATAATGCTATCTCTATCGAATCCACCGATGGAATAGCCCGTTTTAACCGAGATTAAATTAATACCATCCACTATGGTTGAAATGCGATACAATGATTCTCCTTTCACTAATCTACGAGAAAGAGCTTCGGCTGAGGGTCTATATCTATTCGGTTCTTTTCCTGTTTTTCTATACGCTTCACGTGTAGCAGCAATAGTTTCTCGTTGGTTTATGTCAGCTAGTTGGTATGTTTGTTTGAATTGCTTAGAATAGTCCTCAATATCTGTCCATAATTCATCATTATAAGACGTATTAGACACCTTACATTGCAACAGACCAATAACAACATGTGGCAATAAAGATGCGATGCTACTACTAATTTGTACTGAAAGGTTCATACTAAAGCTTATTTCAATGCCTCTAACATACGCTTAATAACAGTTTGTGCAGACACCTCCCTATTGGCGGCTTGAGGGATTA
>Ga0116160_1004261_pt1 | contig 12049 bp, 8 predicted proteins | sample AD_JPNAS2_MetaG_FD_89879 | JGI IMG/M metagenome (GOLD analysis project Ga0116160, IMG submission 89879) | Active sludge microbial communities of municipal wastewater-treating anaerobic digesters from Japan - AD_JPNAS2_MetaG | ecosystem: Engineered > Bioreactor > Anaerobic > Digestate | place...
CACCGGGGCCCTGCACATGGGCCACGCCATGGACAACGTCATGCAGGACCTGCTCATCCGCTGGCGCCGGATGGCCGGCGACAACACCCTCTGGATGCCGGGGACGGACCATGCCGGCATCGCGACCCAGGCTGTCGTGGAAAAGCGCCTCTTCGAGCTCGAGGGAAAAACCCGCCATGACCTCGGCCGCGACGCCCTGGTGGCCCGGATCTGGGCTTGGAAGGACGAATACCAGGCCCGGATCATCCGCCAGCAGCAGCGGATGGGCTGCTCCTGCGACTGGAAGCGGCAGCGCTTCACCATGGACGCCGTCTGCGCCCGGGCCGTCCGGGAAGCTTTCTTTCGGCTCTTCGCCGACGGGCTCATCTATAGGGGCGACCGCCTGGTCAACTGGGACTGCCAGCTCCAGACGGCCGTCTCGGACGACGAAATCGTCCATGAAAAAGTCCAAGGCCATTTCTGGCACATCCGCTACCCGGTCATCGAGCCGCGGGCCGGCGAACCGGAATTCGTCGTCGTGGCCACGACCCGCCCTGAGACAATGCTCGGCGACACGGCCGTCGCCGTCCATCCCGATCCGGCCGCCGAGCTCGAGCGCCGAATCGCCGAAACCGCGGTTAAAATCGCGGCCGCCCCGAAAAAAGACCGGGCCGAGCTTGAACAAACCCTCGAGAATCTCGAATCGCGCCGCCGCGGCGTCCTCCCCCTGCTGTTGCGCCTTCGGGACATGGCCCGCGACGGGCGCCGTCTCCGCCTGCCTCTTCTCGACCGCCCTCTCCCTCTCATCGTCGACGCCTGGGCCGATCCGGCCCTCGGGACCGGCTGCGTCAAGATCACGCCGGCCCACGATCCCAACGACTACGGCGTCTGGGAGCGGCACAAGGACGAAATCGGGATCATCAACATCCTCAACCCCGACGGTACGCTCAACGCCTCGGCCGGGCCCTACGCCGGAGTCGACCGTTTCGACGCCCGCCGACGGGTCGTCGCCGACCTGAAAGCCCGGAACCTGCTCGAATCCGTCGAGGACCGGGAGATGGAAGTCGGCCATTCCGACCGGTCCAAGACGCCGATCGAGCCGTATCTCAGCAAGCAATGGTTCGTCCGGATGGGCGACGTGGACGGCGGCATCGTCTGCGGGGCGGGCACGCCCAACGAGTTCCGGGCCTCCGGACTGGCTCAGGCGGCCATCGACGCCTCCCGGCCCGGCTACAAGTCTCCGACCGGCCGCCGCCTGACGTTCGCCCCCGACGACGATCGCTACGGCGGAACCTACCGCGCCTGGCTCGGCGAGAAGCGCGACTGGTGCATCAGCCGCCAGCTCTGGTGGGGCCACCGGATCCCGATCTGGCACGGAACGTTCCCCGGCGGGAAAATCGCCGAGGTCGCGGCCCGTCTTCCCCAGGCCGGGGCCGAGGAAATGCGCGTCCGGATCGCCGACGACGCCGGCGATTCGTTCGAGCCCTGCGGGCGCGCCGCCCTCGATCCCGCCCGGAATTACTCGATCCTCGTCTCGCTCCGTAACGAGGACGCCGAAACTCTGTACGCCCCGAAGCTCGAGGCCGCCGGCTTGGTTCATGATCCCGACGTCCTGGACACATGGTTCAGCTCGGCGCTTTGGCCGCTCTCGACCCTCGGCTGGCCTGATCCGGCCACGGCCGTCCTCGATCCCGGCCAGCGGCCCCTGACGCCGCCGGAGCCCGGCCTCGATGACTGCCTGGATTATTACTATCCCGGATCCTGCCTCGTCACCAGCCGCGACATCATCACCCTCTGGGTCGCCCGGATGATGATCATGGGGCTTTACCTGCGGGGCGACGTTCCCTTCACCGCCAGCTTTATCCACGCTACCATTCAGGACGGCAAGGGCGAGCGGATGTCCAAGAGCAAGGGCAACGGAATCGATCCCGAGGACATCATCGAGAAGTACGGGACGGACGCGATGCGCTACGTCCTCTGCGACATGCAGACGGGAACCCAGGACATCCGCCTCCCGGTCCAAGCCGTCTCGCCCTTCACCGGCGAGCTGGTCGATCTGGCCGCGGCCAAGCACGGCCGCTCGATCTTCACGTACATCGACCCCAGGACCGGCAAAGAGTTCGACGTTCTCGGGACCATGCCCGACCTGCCGGCGGCCAAGATCATCAGCGAGCGCTTCGAGACCGGCCGGGCCTTTTGCACGAAGCTGTGGAACGCCGCCCGGTTCATGTTTCAGAATCTCGGCGGGCATCCCTTCCGGCCGCTTTCCGAATCCGACTTGGCCGCAGAGGACCGCTGGATCCTTTCCCGTCTTTCCAAGGTCATCCGGAATGTGGATGAAGAGCTCCAGGCTTACAATCCCTCGGCCGCCCTCGGGGCGGCCCGGGAATTCTTCTGGGGCGAGCTCTGCGATTGGTACTTGGAAATCATCAAGCCCCGGATGAGGGACGAGGGCGCGGCCCCGACGGCCCGGTCCGTCCTGGCCCTGGCCTTCGACCATGTCCTCCGCCTGTTCCATCCCTTTGTCCCATTCATCACCGAGGCCCTCTGGGAACGGCTGAACGGGCAGTGCCCGGTCCGAGGACTCGCGGCCCCGCTCCCGCCATCCCCGCTTCTTCTCCAAGCCCGCTGGCCCGTCCCGAACGCGCAATGGGAGGACGACGCGCTCGAGGCGGATTTCGGCCTGGCGTTCGATCTCGTCCGGGCGATCCGGGACATGCGCGCCCGCCGCGGCGTTTCACCCGCCCTGAAGCTTCCGGTTCATGTCCGGACGACGGAAAAGGACGCCGCGGTCCTGGCCCGCCTTCGTTCCTTCGTGATTCATTTGGCTCATCTCGAGTCCCTGGACGCGGGTCCGGCTGTCGTCCGGCCGGCGGCGGCGGCCGTCCAGGTCGCCGGGGGCATGGAGATTTTCGTTCCCGGCCTGGTCGATCCGGTCCGGGAACGCCGGCAGCTGACGGCCAAGCGGGACAAGCTCATCGAGGAGGCCGGAAAAATCGAGGCTAAGCTCGGCAACGAAGGCTTCGTCGCCCGGGCTCCAGCCGAGGTCGTCGAAAAGGAAAGGCGGAAGCTGGCCGAATGCCGTTCCCAAATCGAGGCGCTCGAGGCCGGCCTCCGGGAGCTTTCTCCGTAAAAAAGACACTCCGATGAACGTGCGGGCCTTGTCCAGCCGGGAGGAAATCCTCCTTCGTGTTCCCGACGACGCCGACCTCTTCGTTTCCCGCTATCCCGTCCCGGCGGCGCCGGCGGCGAGCCTCGTTCTCGATGCCGTCCGACGCCCCCTCGGCGCCCCGCCCCTTCGAGAGGCGCTGGGCTCCCGCCGGCCCGGCGAGGTCGTCGTCGTCGTTTCCGATGTCACCCGGCCCGTCCCCTACCGGGATTTCCTGGCGCCCCTTCTCGGGGAAATCGCCGCGGCCGGAGTTCCCCAAAATGATATTCTCATCCTGATCGCCGCCGGGATGCATCGCCCGAGCACGACCGCCGAGCGCCGGGAGATGTTCGGCCCGGACATCGTCGACCGCTGCCGGATCGAGGATCACCAAGCCGGCGACGGCCCCGGCCTGGCCGCGGCGCCCGGGCGGAGCGCCTCCGGCGCGGCCATCCGTCTCAACCGGCGGTTCGTCGAAGCCGGCTTCCGGCTGGTGACGGGGCTTGTCGAGCCGCATTTCATGGCCGGTTTCTCCGGCGGCCGGAAAAGCGTCTGCCCGGGCCTGTCCTCGCTCGAAACGATCCGCGAATTCCACGGGGAAAAGATGCTTTCCGATCCGCGGGCGGCCAACGCCGTTCTCGAAGGCAATCCCCTCCATGAGGAGTCCCTCTCGATCGCCCGGGCCGCCGGCGTCGATTTCACTCTCAACGTCGTCGTGGACCGCGGCCGCCGCCTTGTCCGGGCGTTTGCCGGCGCCCTGGAACCGGCCCACGAAGCCGCCTGCGCCTTCGTCCAAACCTGCGCCGTGCGTCCGGTCCGCCGTCCAGCCGACGTCGTCTTGACGGGAAGCGGCGGCTATCCCCTCGACGCGACGTTTTACCAGTGCGTCAAGGGTTTCGTCTCCTGCCTTCCGGCCGTCCGGGAAGGGGGGACGGTCATCGCCTTCGGCGGCTGCTCCGAGGGGCTGGGAAGCCCCGCTTACGCCGGGTTGTTGAGGGAGTACGCCGGCCGCTTCGACGATTTCCTGGCCGACATCAAGCGCCCCGGCGTCTTCACCGTGGACCAATGGGAGCTGCAGATGCAGGCCCGGGCCCTGGCCCGGGTCGGGGCCGGCGGCTTGCTTTTCCTCTCCGACGGACTGCCGGAGGAGACGATGAGGATCTTGACGTTGACGGGCCGGACGGCTTCCCGCGGCCGGCTGGGCGCGGCCGTTCAATCCGCCTTGGACACTGCCCTCGGCCCCGGCAAAACACTGGCCGTCTTCCCCGAAGGCCCCTACTGCGTTCCCGAATCCATTCCGTCCGGGGAGTGAAGAAGAATAAAATGCGCATTCTGATCGCGACCGACGGTTTCAAGGGTTCCCTGACTTCAATCGAAGCCGGAGCGGCCGTGGCCGCGGGTCTCCGAGAGGGATTCGCCCGCCTCGGCGTCCCGGCCGCGATCGATGTCGTCCCCACGGCCGACGGCGGCGACGGCACCGTCGAGGCGTTTTACGGCGCCGGCGGCGGCCGGAAAATTTCCGTGACCTGCCCCGGTCCGCTGGGCGATCCCGTCTCGGCCGAATTTCTTCTGCGGCCCGGGGGCAAAACCGCCGTGATCGAAACGGCCCGTTCCAGCGGCCTGACGCTGGTCGAGGGGAGGCGGGACATCCTGCGGTCCGATACCTCCGGCCTCGGCCGCCAGATCGAGGCCGCCTTGGAGCACCGGCCGGAGAACGTCCTCATCGGCCTCGGCGGCTCGGCGACGAACGACTGGGGGGCAGGGATGGCGGCCGCCCTGGGAGCGCGGTTTCTCGACGGCGAGGGACGCATTCTCCCGCCCCGGCCGGCGGCGCTCTCCGAACTGCGGACGGTCGAGACCGCCGGGCTCAATCCCCGTCTCCAGGCCGTCCGTTTCGAAGTCCTGGCCGACGTCGACAATCCTCTTCTCGGGCCGCACGGGGCGGCCTCGGTCTTCGCCCCTCAGAAAGGAGCGGACGCTGAGACCGTCGGCCGGCTGGAGGAAACCGGCCGGCGGTTCGCCGACGCCGTCGAGGCGGCCCTGGGAAGAAAATACCGCGATCTTCCCGGAGCGGGCGCGGCCGGAGGCCTCGGTTTCGGGACGGCCGCGTTCCTCGGAGCGGTGATCCGCCGGGGAGTCGAGACGATCATCGAGGCGACCGGATTGAAGGAGAAAGCCCGCCGGGCCGATCTCGTCGTCACGGGGGAAGGGCGGTTGGATTTCCAATCGAGACGGGGAAAGACGGCCGACGGCATCGCCCGGCTGGCCCGGGAGCTGAAGAAACCCTGCGTCGCTTTTTGCGGCTCGATCGACGGGCCGTTATCGGATTATGTCCCCGGGTTGTTCGCCGCCGCTTACGCCATCCGCCCCGAAGCTCTCTCGCTCGAGGACGCGATCCGGCGCGGCGCGCACTACCTGGAAACCGTCGCCCGCCGGGCCGCCCGGGAGATCGCCGCCCTGGCCGCCGGCTCCTGACCTCGGCCGCGGCCGTTCCCGTAACTCCGTCGCTTGTTCATCGGCCGACCCAGGATTATTCCTGAGGCAAAAAGACGGCGATGACCGCAAAGACGAGGGCCAGGATGATGGCGACGAGCCAAAGGGAATAGAGCGGACCCGGCTTTCCGATTTCCTTTTTTGTCGTCTCCTTGTACGCCGAAAGGTACCTGCCCGTGAAAAGACGAGCCATAAACATGTTCGTCTTCCGCCCCCGCCGGTCGAGAGCCGCCATGATCATGATCAAGGCGGCGACATTAGCGAGGGCGGCGATCAGGGCCAAACCCAGGAAAACAGCGCGCGCGCTCATTATTCTCCTCCCCTTCTAATATAAGGCCTCCGGGGGGATCAGACCGCGCGCCGGCGATTCTTTTCTGTTTTTCCGCTTCCGTCAGTATTTTTTCGGCGGAGCGCCGAGCCCGTTGAAAATCGAGCCTTCCGGGAAGCTGCTTTGGACGCGGATGAAGCCCTCCCGGACGAGGCCGGCCAAGTCCATCCTCAGGCGCGACAAGATTTCAACGGAATCCAGCGGTCCCGGCGTATGGATGCCGGCCCACCCGTCCCCGCCGGCCCGCTTGACCGCATAAAGGCATTGGTCGGCCACCTGCAGGGCGTCTTCCCAAGTGAAGGCCTCGGGATTCTGTTCGAGGATGGGGAAAGCCGCGAAGCCGATGGTGATTTTGCAGCCGGTCGTTGCGCCGCCGGGCAGGACGCTGACATGGTCGCGGACGGCCCGGCAAAGCTTCTCGGCGATCAAGTGGGCCTTCGTTCGATCCGTACGCTTGGCCACCAGGAGAAATTCCTCTCCGCCCCAGCGGACCAGGGTGTCCGCCGTCCGGCTGGCGGTTCGAAGCACCCGGGCGGTTTCCATGATCACCTGGTCGCCTGCGGCGTGTCCGAATTCGTCGTTGATCCGCTTGAAGAAGTCCAAATCTCCCAGGAAGAGCACCAGGTCCTCGTTGCGGTTCAAGGGGCTCTCGCCTTTCTGGAGATAGCTTCGGAACATCCGGCGCAGCCGGATTTCCTCCTCGGGCATGGTCAAGGTCAAGTAGCGGCGGTTGTAGAGCCCCGTCAGGGGATCGATCAGGACGGCCTCCCGAAGGGCTTCATTCGCTTTCTCCAGCTCGCTCGTTCGGGCTTGGACGAGCGATTCCAGGAATTCGTTCCGGCGGAGAAGGATCGCCGTGCGCCGGCGGAACGCCAGAACAACCGCTCCCGCCAGGATCAGGGCTCCGCCCAATTGGGACCACCAGCGCCGCCACCAGGGCGCCAGGATCCGAAAAGAAAAGCTTTCCGGCGCGCCGGTCTCGGCCGTCGTCGACACCGCCCGGACTTCGAACCGGTAGTGGCCGGCATCCAGCCCGGGAAACAGGGCCTCGGACACATCCGTGTTCCGCCAGGCCTCCTCCATTCCGACAAGCCGGACTTGAAACCCGGCTCCCTCCGTCCATCGCGAGCCGCGGAGAGCATAACGGAAAGCCATCGTTCGGGCCGGCCAGGAGACCGTGGGGCCGGGATCGGCGTCGTCCAAGAGGCGGCCCTGACCGTCCTTGCTTTCAAGGAGGACGACGCCCGGAGGCGTCTGCGGCTCACGGCGGAGATTCATGGCTCCATGAACCAAGCCCACGCTCAACCCGGCCCAAACGTCGCCGTTCGGCTCCACCCAGAGGGCGTTTTGGGCGCAGTCCTCGCCGGGGAAGCCCGCGTTCCGCCCATATCGTTCGACCCGGCCTCCTTCCCAGCGCATCAATCCACGGGCGGTCGCGGCCCAGATCACGCCGTAAGGATCGGCGGCCAGGGCGAAGATCAGCGACTGAGAAAGAGGGTGAGACGCCGGCAGCAGCTCGGCCAAGCGGAGAGCGTCCCCTTCCCTCCTCACGCGGACAAGCCGCTTGCCGCTGGAGAGGGCGAACCAGGCGCTTTCGGAGCCGAGGGCCAAAACCGACATCATTTCCTGGTCGGACAAGGTACCCTTGGGGAGGACCGCCCAATCGCGGCCGTTCCAATGAGCGGCACCCTGGTCGCTGGAAACCCAGATGCCTCCCGCTCCGTCGGGGTCGATCTTAGTGATGAACGGCTCCTCAATCCAGCCGGGAACGGCGAACTTCTCGACGCGGACGCCGGCGGGACCGGGAAAGGCCCGCAACAGACCGGCCTCGGCGGCCGAGATCCAGAACGAATTCTTGGAATCGGAGGCCATCGTAAAAAACGGCCCTCGCGTCTCAATCCCAAAGACGGGAACGGTCCAGGCTTCGGTTCCGCCCGGCGGAACGCTCATCAGTCCGGTGGTTCGCCCGCCTCCCGGCTCGTGTCCCACCCAGAGCGTTCCCCCGGCGTCCTCGTAGAGAGAGAGAATCTGACACCGGCCGGTTCCAGGGACAAGACGCCAGCCTTCGGGGGTTCCGAAAGCGAGGCCGCCCCCCGTTCCCGCCCAGACGCGTCCGTCCCGGGTTCGGCAGATCGACCAAACGACATCCGCGGGAAGGCCTTCTTTCCGCGTGGCCCAGCTCCAAAGAGAATCTCCCAGAAGCTTGAAAACGCCGTCTCCACCCGCCCAGAGCGTTCCTTGGACGTCCACATAGAGGACGAACGCTCCGGTGGGAGGAAGGCCCTGGCGCTCGCCCAGCACTCCCGATCCGGATTCCGAAATCCAGATCAGATTCCGGGCGGTATTGGTCCAGACGCGGCCGAACGCGTCCTCGACCAGGAAAAAATGATTGACCATAGACAGGGGTTCCGGAACCGTCACCGCGACCGGGGGCGCCTCGAAGGATTCCAGGCGGTAAAGCCGTTCCGTCCGGCGGATCCAGATGCGGCCGGCCCGGTCGACAAGAAGCATTCGAATATCCTTGTGGCCTTCGGCGTCGTCGAAAAGGACGCGGCTTTTCCAAGCCTTTCCATCCCAGGCCCAAAGCCCTTCCTGGAGGGACACCAGCAGGAAATTGCGGCCGGCATCGAAAAAGGCGCAATTCGCCCCGCCGCCCCAGGGCAAGCCCTTCAGCTCGCTGAAGCTCTTTTCATCCGTGGAGCTGAAGAAGCGCTGCTTAGCCTCGAAATGAGACAGAATGATCGCTCCGCCGGGGACGGCGAGACCCGGCCGGTTGTCGAAGCCCGGGAAACCGAAACCTCCCGGACGCAGGAATCGCCGGCCGTCCCACCGGACGATCCCTTTGGAAGTGGTCGCCCAAATGCCCCGGGGACGGCCGAGGGACAAGGCTTCGATATTATTGGCGGGAAGACCGTCCTCGGTTCCGAAGCGGCGGAAACGCTTCCCTTCGAGCCGGAAGAGACCGTCCTCCGTCCCCACCCACAGGAACCCGTCCAGGTCCTGGACCATGGTCGTGACCGAGGGAGACGTGAGACCTTGGTCGAGGCCGTAGCCCTTGAATCCGAAGGCCATCGCCGGATCCGCGCCCGGCGGAGCGGCGGCCGGTCCGGATGGAACGAGGGCCAGGAAAATCAGCAGGAAAAAAAACACCGCGAACGGAAAGGAAGCCCCCGGTCGCCGTGCCCCGGGAGCAATTCTGTGCTCGACCGAAGTCGCCTGGAACATCGTTTTCGGATGGAATTTACCTTTTTCGGTCCGCGGCTGTCAAACAAATTCGTCGCCGAAGGTCTCCCGTCGTCGGATGATCATTCGGCGGAGATCCGCGGCCCCCCCCGGCCGCGGCCGGCTCTGCCCGGTCGATCGGCCGGATTGACTTCGGGGCCGTCCCGGCATAAGATTCCGGCCGGAGAAGATGCCGTGTCCAAAGAAAAATCCAGAGAAGACAAGGTCGAGAAAAGCCTGGCCGTCATCAGCGAGGGCGCCTCGATGGACGGCGTTCTGCAGTCGACGGCCGTCATTCACTTGTGCGGCTCATTCCACGGCCGCATCATCGCCGAGAACGAGCTGATCATCGCCGCCGGCGGCAAGGTCCGGGCCGACGTCCGCGCGCGCAAAGCCGTCGTTTCGGGCGACTTCGAGGGCGAGATGGCCGTGACCGAGGAGATCGAAATCACCGAAACCGGCCGGTTCGCCGGAACGCTCTTCCAGCGGGCTCCCGGTCTCGTCATCGCCCGGGGCGGGCGTTTCGACGGCCGGAGCGTTTTCGTCGAAGATCTGGACGCCGTCGCCGCGGGCTGGGAAGCCGGCGGAAAGAAGGGCTGAGGCGCCGCCCGGCGAAAGACCGGTCCGGCGTTCCGGCGGTCAGAACGGCCGCCGGGCGAAAGTGATCCGGAAGTCCGAGCCGCCGTCGCGGAGGATCTCGAGCCGGCCGCCGATTTGGGCGACCAGGGCGTTGAGAATCGTCATCCCCAGCGTTTCCATTTTCCGGATATCGGCCGTTTCCGGAAACCCCACGCCGTCGTCGCTGACCCGGAGAAGGAACTCGCCGCTCTCCAGAGGCTTCAAGCCGACGAGGATTTTTCCCCGCCGCCCGCCGGGGAAGGCGTGCTTGAGGGCGTTGGACATCAGCTCCCCGGCGATCAGGGCGCAGGGAACGGCCAGGCCGACCGGCAACATCACCGGCACGACCTCCAGCTTCAGGCTGATCCGGTCCGGATCGGCCTTGTAGAACTGGAAAAAGTGAATGGCCATGTCGTCGAGAAAATCGGCGAAATCGACCCGGACGAGGTCGCCGGACTTCATCAGCTTCTCGTGGATCATCGAGATCGAGCGGATGCGGAGCCGGATCTGCCGGAGGACATCGAGCGCCGCCGGATCCTTAAGGCCCCGGGCCGAGAGATTGATCAGGCTGGAGACGAGCTGCATGTTGTTCTTGACCCGATGGTGGACCTCGCGGAGGAGAACCTCGTTTTCCTCGATCGCCGCCCGGGCCTTGTCCTCGGCCCGCTTGCGCTCGGCGATTTCATTTTCCAAGGCGACGATTTTTTTTCGAGCTTGTTGATCAGGCGCTCGTTGTAGAGGGTGAGAATCTCCTTTTCATCGGTCTCCGGCCCCAACCGGCGCTGTTTTCCATCCCGGATCTCCTCCAGGAGGAGGTCGATCTCCCGGACGAATGTCCGCGGATCAACGGGCTTGCGATAAAAACGGTCGGCGCCCAGCTGGAGGGCGAACCGCTCGTCCTTCTCGTCGACATACGTGGCCGTCAGAAAAACGAACGGCGTTTCCCTCAGGCCCTCCCTGGACCGGAGCTCGCGACAAAGCGCGTAGCCGTCCATCACCGGCATCAGGATATCCGAGATGACCAGGTCGTACGCTTCTTTTTCGAGCATCTCCAGCGCGATTTTCCCGTCGGCGGCTTCCTCCACGGCGTGACCGCTTCCCGAGAAAAGGCGGGCGAGAAAATACCGGGATTTCTCTTCATCGTCGACAATCAGGATCTTCATCATCTCTCCGAAGATTTATAAATATTTTTCCAGAACGCCGATGAACGCGTCCGGATGGATCGGTTTTTCGACGTAGGCCGTGCATCCCGCGGCCAGCGCTTTTTCCCGGTCCCCGACCATGGCATAGGACGTCACGGCGATGATCGGGATGCCGGCCAGGGCCTCGTCCGCCCGGATTTTCCGGGTGGCCGCGTAGCCGTCCATCACCGGCAGCTGGATATCCATCAGGATCAGGTCGGGCCGCCGCTCCTTGGCCAGGGCCACGCCGGCCGCCCCGTCCCGGGCTTCGATGGCCGCGTGACCAAGCTTGTCGATGATAAAGCGCATCATGTACAGGTTATTCTCATTATCCTCGACGATGAGAACCGTCTTCATCGCGGATCCTCCTTCCATCGGAGAGGCAGGCGGAAGACAAAGACGCTGCCGCTGCCGGGCTCGCTGGAGACCGTCATCCCCCCCCGGAGCGCGGTCACGATCTTCTTGCATAGGTAGAGTCCCAAGCCCGTCCCCTCGTACGCCTTGGTCATCGTCATGTCGATCTGCTGGAAGGGGACAAACAGTTTCGGGAGATCCTCCGCCCGGATTCCGATCCCTTGGTCGGCGACACGGACCTCGAGATATTCCTCCCGGACGTCCGCTTGAACGCGGATGTCGCCCCGGAGGCTGAACTTGATCGCGTTGCCGAGCAGGTTCATCAGCACCTGTTTGAACCGGCGGACGTCACTTTGGAGAAACAAGCCGTCCGGCGCATCGACCCTCACCCGAAGACCCTTGGCCTCGGCTTGGGGGGTGACGCTCTTCACGGTTTCCCGAACGACGTCGGCCGCCGGGAACGACTCGATCGTCAGATCCATCCGCCCCGATTCGATTTTGGAGATATCCAGGATGTCGTTGATCAGCGCCAGGAGGTGGGTGGCGCTGCTCTGGACCATGGTCAACTGTTTTCTCTGCTCCGTCGACACGTCGCCCGACATTCCCATGAGGATCAAGCCGGTGAATCCGAGGATGGAGTTGAGCGGCGTCCGCAGCTCGTGGCTCATGCTGGCCAGGAACAGGCTTTTCAGCCGGTCCAGCTCGATCAGCCGCTCGTTGGCCGCG
>Ga0116160_1004279_pt1 | contig 12011 bp, 10 predicted proteins | sample AD_JPNAS2_MetaG_FD_89879 | JGI IMG/M metagenome (GOLD analysis project Ga0116160, IMG submission 89879) | Active sludge microbial communities of municipal wastewater-treating anaerobic digesters from Japan - AD_JPNAS2_MetaG | ecosystem: Engineered > Bioreactor > Anaerobic > Digestate | place...
GTCTCAAATCCATATATTTGTAAGCCTACGCGAACAAAATTGCCAATCGTAGCAAACCTGTATGTTGAAGTAGCGGCACAATGAACCATTTCAAATTTATATAAAGACAAATATTTTTTAAATTCAGATTCTTGTTTCTCTAAATTATTCAAGCTACTAAAATGAGTATATATTCCCTCTATTTTAACCTTTGCGCTTTTTAAAAGGGCAATAACTTCTTTGCATTCCTCAACGCTTTTGATTCCTAATCTATTCATTCCTGTTTCAATTTGTAAATGAACTCTTAGATTATCAACTGAACAATGTTCAACAATATCCAATGCTTCTTTATAACTATTTACTGATAGGATTAGGTTCGGATTTTGCTCGCAAAACTCCATTTCATGGGGAAAAATTCCATTCAACACTAAAATATCAGCGGTAATTTGAGCCTCTAATAATCTTTTTGCTTCTTCTATATCTACTACCGCTAAACAGTTAATTCCATGGTCGGATAAATATTTACCAACTTCAATATCACCTAGATTATAAGCATTACTCTTAATAACTGGAATAACTTTTTTATTAGATATTTGATGAATTTTATTGATATTATTTAAAATGGCTTTTAAGTTAATTTGCATTTGTAACATTTAGATACCTATTTTTGGTCTGATAATATTCTTTTTTGATCTTCGGTAATCAACGCATTAATTACCGTGTCAAGCTTTCCTTCCATTACACGATCCAACTGTTGAATCGTAAAACCTATCCGATGATCAGTAACCCGATTTTGAGGATAATTATATGTTCTAATTTTTTCACTACGGTCGCCGTGCCCTATTTTAGATAATCTTTCCTTACCTTCTTTTTCCAAACGCTCCTCATTCAATTTATCATATAATCTGGCTTGCAATACTTTTAAAGCATTCGTCTTATTTTCATGTTGACTCTTACCATCCTGACATGAAACAACAATTCCTGTTGGTATATGTGTTACTCGTACAGCAGACTTTGTTGTGTTTACACTCTGTCCTCCTGGACCAGATGAACAGAAAATATCTACTCTTACATCATTCATATCCATTTGAACATCAAATTCATCTGCTTCAGGCATAACCAAAACCGTTGCCGTTGATGTCTGAATTCTACCTTGTGATTCGGTTTCAGGAACCCGTTGAACACGATGAGCTCCTGATTCGTATTTCATAAATGAATATACATTGTCACCACTCATCATAAACTCAATTTGACTAAAACCTCCTAATTCGGCAGCATATGCTGATAATACTTCTATTTTCCAACCTTTTGATTCTGCAAAACGAGTATACATTCTGAATAAGTCACCAGCGAAAATATTCGCTTCATCACCACCAGCAGCCCCACGAATCTCAACAATAACGTTTTTTTCATCGTTTGGATCTTTAGGAATCAATAATATTTTCAAATCTTCTATCAAGTTTTCTTCCCTTGCCAGAGTCTCCTCTAAATCCAAAGTTGCCATTTCTCTTATTTCGTTATCTTCATCTTTAGTCAATTCTTTTAAATCAGAAATCTGCTTCATTACCTCAATATACTCGTGATAAACAACAACAATTTTTTCTAACGAGCTCATTTCTTTCATTAATGAAGTCATTTTTTTAATATCTTTTACTACTTCTGGTTTTTGTAAATCTTCCCCGATTTGGTTGTACCTTGTTTCAATTATTTTTAATCGTTCTAACATGTGACACCTTTCTTGTTATATAACTTACTCCATCTCTGTAAAACTAGAGCAGTCCCCCCTGAATACTAATTCAAATGAACCAACTTCACCTTGACGGTTCTTCGAAATAAATATATCTGTCTTACGGCTTCGATTGCTTGTTTTTTGTTCTAATTCTTCTTTTTTTGTCATCCGACGATGCAAGAAGATAACAATGTCCGCATCTTGTTCAATACTTCCTGATTCCCGCAAGTCTGATAATAGCGGTATTTGTTCTTCTTCCTTTCGTTGCTCTATTGCCCGTGATAACTGTGATAAAGCCATAATAGGAACATCTAACTCTCTGGCTAATATCTTTAAACCACGAGATAATTTGGTAACTCGTTCATATATGCTTAGTTTATCTTGTCCCGCAGTTAAAGAAAGAAGTTGTAGATAGTCAATAATAATCAAATCTAATTTTCCTTCTCGTTTTAATTTTCTACATTTTACCTTAACATCTTCTAAATTGCCATTAATTCCTTCATCGATGTACAAATTGCTATCATCCAGTCTTGCTTTTGCTGCCAAAACCCTTGTCATTTCTGTTGGTGTCATATTACCACTTCTAATTTTTTGCAATTGCACATTAGACCTTAAACTCAACAATCTCATAACTAATTGATCAACACTCATTTCTAATGAGAAAAAAGCGACATGAGCTTTTGACTCCAAACAAGCATATGCGGCAACATTCAAGGCAAAAGCAGATTTACCAATACCAGGACGAGCAGCTAAAATAATCAATTCACCTTTTTGGAAACCTAATGTATATTCATTTAGTTTTTTAAAACCAGTGTCTAGTCCTATAACTCCTTTTCCTTGTTTGTTTCTGTTTTCTTCAACAATATACATTACTTTTTCAGTTGCTTCATCAATTTTTACAAACGGAGTTGTCTTTCGCTTATTGACGATTTGGAAAACAATTCTTTCTGTGTTTGCCAGTAAGGCTTCAAATTCAGTTTGACCCGTTAAAATATCCTGACTAATCGTGCTTATAGCAAAATATAGTTCTCTCTCCAAACTCTTTTGTAAGATAATCTCAATGTAGGATTCAGCATTTACAATGGTCGGTAAAATATCCATTAAATCAAGCAAGTAATCTTTTCCAATCGCATCAAATTCATTCATTCTTTTTAACTCTTCAACGACTGAAAGATATTCAATTTTTACATGTGATTGATAAAGATTTTGAATCGCCGTAAAGATTTTTTTATTTTCCTGCACATAGAAATCTTGAACGTCCAAACGACTACAATATTCTAATGCAAGCCTTTGGTCAATCAACAAACTTCCTAAAATAAAATTTTCCGCTTCTGCACTATAGGGAATGTTTCTTAATTTTCCATTTTCCATACTCTATTCCTTTTCCACAACATTGACTGTCATAATCGCTTTTACTTCTTTGTGCAATTGAACGGCAATTTTGTATGTTCCAACAGCATCAATATCTTTTTCGAAAAGCATTTTACGTTTATCAAAAATAATATTATGCTCTTGCTTATACGCTTCAACAATTTGCTTACTACTTACTGAACCAAATAGTTTTCCCTCTTTACCAACATTAACCGCAATTGTAATAGGTTTAGCTTCAATCTCTGCTTTTAATTCATTCATATTTTCTAATAGTTTTTCTGCTTCAATACGTTCTTTATCTTTTTCAATTTCCAGATGTTTTACGTTGTCAGCAGTTGCTAGAATAGCTTGTTTCCCACGAATTAAAAAGTTAGCGTGTCCAGCAGGAATATCGATAATATCGCCCGCTTTTCCTTTGCCCTTGACATCTTTTGTTAGGATTATTTTCATGTTCTGCTCTCCCTTATCTATTATTGTTCTTATCTGTGCTAATAATAGTTCTTTCGCTTCTAATATAGTTACATCTTTAATTTGAGTTGCAGCATTATTGAAATGTCCGCCTCCACCTAGATGCTCCATTAAAACTTGTACATTGATTTCATCAAGACTTCTCGCACTAATACCAATTACTTTTTCGTCAAGTCTGCCAATACAAAATGCCGCTTTAATACCGCTTATGGTTATGATACTATCGGTTATCTTTGCGATAAATTGCCTTTCATAAATATTTTCTTCATCGCATAATACAATACCATATACTTGATTAATAATTTCTAAGTTCTTAAGAATATTCACTCTCTTTGTATATTCTTCAAAATCTTCACGCAAGTAGCGTTGTGCTTGAGCCATTTCTGCCCCTAACTTTTGTAAACGCGACAAAACGTTGAATGTTCGATAAGATGTTCGGTACATTAAATTACTCGTATCAACAATGATTCCCATCAACATATAAGAAGCTTCAATCGGTGATATATCTACCTCTTCTTTTATAAAATCAAGCATTTCCAGAATTAGTTCTATTGTTGATGAAGCAGATGGTTGACTGTATAAAAATTTATAATTATCAATCGCTGCATTATTACGACGATGATGGTCTATAATAGCTATTTGTTTTGCCTTTTTATAGATTTTTTCACTCATTAATAAATGTTGATATTGACAATCAGCGATGATTAATAAAGTATTATCTTTCATTAGGGAAAGAATTTCTTTCGATGTTTTCATATAATCGAGAAGATGAACGTGCTCTGTCTTAATTTCTTCATATACGATCTTGATTGTTTGATCAACAAGTTCCTCATCAAAAACAATAAACGCTTGTTTGTCTTGTGTATCAACAATTTTTGCCAGGGCTAAACAAGAACTAAACGCATCCGCATCCATTCCTTCATGACTCATAATAACGACATTATCCGTTTTATTAATAAGTTCTAATAAATCTTCTGTCTTTACTCTAACATAGATCGGGGACCTATTTTCTATTCCGCTCGTTCTTCCACCATAATAATTTACTTGACCATAATCATAAACTACCGCTTGATTACCACCACGTCCCATAGCCAGTTCAAGTTGTTCTTCCGCAAGTCTAACCAATTCCGTAATTTCTGCTTCTTTAGAGGCTAATCCAATTGAAGCAGAAATTCGTAAATTTTGACGCAAGCAATATTCTTGAATTTCATCCAACACTTTAAATTTTTCTTCTATGATTTGCTCTAACTGCAATCTATTCATTAATAGTAAATATTGCTCTTCACTATAACCGCGCAGATAGATATTATGGCGACTACTCCAGTTAACCAGAATACCCATGATATTTCCTATTTGTTTGGTTTTTTCTTGAGCATCGTAGGTGCTTAATGCTTGATCTAAATTATCAAGATTGATAATTCCTACCACTTGCATTCTCTCATAATATTTATTTTCTAGTGAATTCAAATTAGTTGTATCGAGCATATATAAAATATTATCTTCCCGCAAAACTGAACAACTGAAAACTCGATTGTAAATCATGATTTCAAATTCATTAGAAAGTAAAATTTTATTGTGTAGATCATTATTAATAATCGAAATTCTGCGCTCTACTAATTGGCTACGAAAAATTTTCTTTGCATAAGGATTGGCCCATTGAACCACTTTCTTGTCATCATAAACAATAATTCCTATTGGCATTTTATTGAAGGCATTCTCTCCAGCAAGTTTTACTTTATAAGATATGGTATTCCACAATTTTAATCTGTTTTCTAACCATTCGATTTTTTTAGTATAATCATAGAGAGCAAAATCAGAAAATACCATGGTTAATAAATAACCAAAGAAAAAAATTGCTCCATAAGTCAGCCATCGATTTACTTCTTCAAATATAAATGTATATAGCAAAAAAATTATTGTTAATACCAACAAACTATATATTATATATTTTCTTTTTCTTGTTTTTCTCATGAAACTCACCTTTATATCGATATTATAACACAAAAAAAATAAAAATAGAAATAGTTAATACCATATCTTATTATTTTTTTGTTTCGTTTCTAATAAAAAAAACCATAGCTTTGCTATGGTCGAATACTATTCTCTTACGAAAGGTAATAAAGCCATGTGGCGTGCTCTTTTAATTGCAACAGCCAATTCTCTTTGATAAATTGCTTTGGTACCAGTTACACGACGAGGAAGAATTTTTCCTCGGTCAGAAACGAATCTTCTTAATAATTCATAATCTGTCCAATCAATTTTTTGTACTTTATTATCCGTAAAATAACAGCTTTTTTTTCTTCTTGCTCGAAAACCTGCCATTTTGTAACCTCCTATTTAAAATGGTAAATCATCATCAGAAACACCATAAGTGCTCTTGATATCTTTAAATGGATCTTCCGTTGATTGCTCTTTGGTTTTAGGAACATCAGGAATATCATATTGACTTACATCACCATATCCACTACTATATCCATCATTTCTTGCTCCCTTTGGTTCTAAGAAATGAATGGAATCACAAATAACTTCAGTAATGTAGCGTTTTACACCACCATTATCTTCATATGTTCGCACTTGAAGTTGACCTTCAACTCCGATTTGACTTCCTTTACGCATGAATTTAGCTAAATTTTCAGCTTGAGCTCTCCAAACAACACAATTGATGAAATCTGCCTGCCTTTCACCACTTTTATTCGTAAACTGACGATTTACCGCTAAAACAAATTGTACAACAGGAATATCATTCGGAGTATATTTTAACTCAGGATCTTTAACTAATCTACCAACAAGAATTACTCTATTCATATTCCCTCCTTTTACTCTTTAACAAGAATATGTCTAATAATATCTTCTTTTATGTTACATATATGATTAAATTCATCTACTGCTTCTGTTGTTGCTTCCACTTTAAATTTTACATAGTAACCTTTTTTAAAGTCATCAATTTCATAAGCAAGTTCTTTAATGCCCCATTCATTAACCTCAAGTACCTTACTATTTCTAGTAGTAAATATTTCTGAAATTTCAGAAATAATTGCTTTAATAGCACTTTCTTCTAATGTTGGGCGAATAATATACATACCTGTGTATTCTTTCATTCTTCGCACCTCCTTTTGGTCTTATGGCTCTTTTATAAAAAGAGCAAGGATGAGTTGTTTCTCATTCGAGTTATTATACTATAAAACGAGATAAAAGTAAAGTTTTTTTTGAAACAATTAAAAAAAGGCTTAGAATCATTTTCTAAACCTCTAGTTTTTAATAATCCTCAATTTTACTAAAACCAATGATATCAATTTCATCATCGGATAAATTGCTTGTAACATTACAATGAATACTAACCAATCCACTATCGCAAGTTGTGTGAAATCCACTAAAAACATATCTGGTTTTATCAATAAACTCGATATAACGGCTATTGTAACGATTGAAAAGACAATTTTTCTGAACCAATTGAAGGGACGTGATGCTTCTAAAAGGACAAACCACATAATTGCTGTTGTTACTAAAGAGCCTATTGTGGCGAAGACTTCCTTATTTTGTAATGTGGCAAATCCTTCTAGATTCTTCATTAGATACAAAATCAGATTAAAGAAAAGAATAGTCAAAGCTCCAGGAAGAATATCCTTGATGACGTTCTTTAAGAATTTCCCTTTGATGATTTCATTGTTTGGTTGTAACGCCAGGGCAAATGTTGCAAAACCTAAAATAAACCATTCAATCAACAATAAATGCCTTGCTTGATAAGGCCAACCTAATTGAGCCTGACCATTGTTTTTTGTTGTGAAGCCGATAATGATATACATTATTGCTAAGAGAATAGCAAATAGATTCTTGGTAAGGTATAAAGAAGATGTTTTTTGAATATTGTTAATCACACGACGACCTTCTCGAACTACCTTTGGCATCGAAGCAAAATTAGAATCCATCAAAACCAAATGGGATACATAGCGTGCCGCTTCACTTCCAGAAGCCATAGCAATAGAACAATCTGCCTCTTTTAATGCTAGAATATCGTTCACTCCATCTCCGGTCATAGCGACGGTTTTTTTATGAGCTTTCAATGCTTGAATTAAAATCCTTTTTTGTTTCGGTGATACTCTGCCAAAGACAGTATAATCAAAGACACAGTCTCTAACTTCTTCATCTGTCAAGTTATGTAAACTGATATATCTTTCGGCTCCTTCAATACCTACTCGTTTTGCTATTTGTGACACCGTTTCTGGATTATCTCCAGAAATAACCTTAATATCCACACCATTATTCTTAAAGAAATCGATAGTGCTCTCTGCATCTTCACGAATATGATCTTGAATTACAATAATAGCAATCGGACGAACTGTTTTAGGAAGAACGTTGCCTTTTATTCGACTGTTTGTTTGACCGAGAATAATCACACGACATCCTTGGCTGGCAAATCTATCTACTTTAATTCTCACTTTTTCATATTGTTCTGGAGCAGTTAGAACAAATTCTGGAGCTCCTAAGATAAATGTTCCTTCCTCCTCGAAAGTTACCGCACTATATTTTCTTTTTGAAGAAAAAGGAATGATTTCAATTGGAGTTAATACTTTGTTCTTATCAAAAAACTTAATCAAAGCTTCTGAGGTAGGATTACTATCTTCAAATGCACTCATCATCGAACCTACTATTTCTCTGATCGTATAGTCGGTATGATTCTTAACTTCAACACTATCACAAACACGCATTGTTCCATCGGTAATTGTTCCTGTTTTATCTAAACACAATACGTCAACGCGGGCTAACATTTCAATACAATATAGTTCTTGAACCAGTGTTTTATTTTTTGCCAAACGGATAACACCTGTTGCCAGAGCCATTGTAGTTAATAAAAATAACCCAGCAGGAATCATGGCAAGAATGATATAGGCAACATTTTTAATTTGTTCACTTAATTGTTCAAGGGTCACATCACCACTAAATATATTACCATTTGCCATTAAATATAAAATGGAAATCGGAAAAATAACTATTGCGATAACTCTGATAATTCCTCGTAAAGTTCGTAGTAGTTCTGATTTTGGCGGATTATATTTCTTCGCATCAGAAGCAACTTTTTCAATATAGTTCTCATCACCAACGCGATCTACACGGGCAACGCACACTCCACTAACAATAAAACTACCCGATAATAATTCATCTTTTGTTGTTTTAACTATCGAGTCTGCTTCACCTGTTAATAATGATTCATTAACTTCCACTGTTCCTTCTAAAATGATACTATCCGTACAAATTTGCTTTCCGGGAGTAAAGAAAATAATATCGTCTAAGACAACTTCTTGAATCGGCACCTCCAGTTTAACACCATTACGAATAACCGTCGCTGTTGGTGCTGACATTAATGCCATTTTTTCTATGGTTCGCTTCGCCTTAATCTCTTGAATAATACCTATGATTAAGTTTGAAAATATAACCGGAACAAATCCTATCATGTTCTCTGGGCTTTTAAAGATAATTAAAATAATTGCAATAATTAAATATAAAATATTAAAAAACGTAAAAACATTACTAGCAATAATAGCAAATATTGATTTTCCTTTGTTACTAGAAGCAATATTAGCTAATCCTTGCTCTTTTCGTTTTGCGACGATTTCTTCATTTAGACCTTCTTTAATTTTTGTATCATAATAGCGAATAATTTCTGGTTCTTTTTCTTCTATAATCGGTTTCTTTTCTTCTATTTCTATATCATCATTAACTGTGATATTGATGGTATCAATGGTTTCTTTTTCCCGAAGTTCTGTCAGTACTTTAGTTTCTTCAGAAGCAAACTTTACTTTTTTGCTATTTTTATCAGTAGGCACATCAAAAAGGACATCCTTTGTTTCTTCGATAGGATTAGGATTCTTTTTCTTGTTTTTTACGGTAGTCGTTTGTTTATCGCTTTTCATTTCTCTTTTTTCTACCATGTTTCCCACCAATAAATGCTTTTTTACTTACGTTTATTTTACCATATTGAGAAAATCATTACAATGTTTTTATAAAATTGATTTAAATAAATGAAAAAATAAGGGTTGTCCCCTTATTTATTTTTCACCATAAATTGATTTTTTTACTTTCATCATTTGTTCTTCACCTTGCAAATACTTGATGATTTCCAAACCAAATTCTAATGTGTATGCCATTGATTTTGCTGTTATAAAATGATTGCTCGTAATAACTCCTTGCTTAGGTAAGTATTTTCCCCCTCGTGAATTAGTTTCGCAACCTGGGAAACAGGTAAATTTTTCTTCTAGAAAATACCCTTCATCAGCCAACAAGGATGGTGCTGCACAAATTGTTGCTACCAATTTCTTTTTACTAACAAAATAGGCAATTACTTCCTTTATTTTAGGGTTCCCCTGTAAAACTTTTTTTACAGCTCCCCCTCCTGGAATGACTAAAAAATCATACTCTGCAAGCTTTGCTTCTTTTAATGTCTTTTCTAATTTAAGATGTAGATGATATTGACTCACCACTTCCTTTGTTTCATTGATACTAACCATATCAACATCTAATGAACTACGTTTTAGAATATCATGTGTTGCTAGTGCTTCTGTATCTTCAAAGCCATTAGCAAGAATCATTATTCCTTTCATTGTTTTCCTCCTTTTTTGAATAAATATTGACCATATAATAATTTCACAATATGAATAAAAATGTCGCTTCGAATAACTTGATTATTAGTAAAGTATCCAATTGCTCCTTCTTTTTCTTTAATATTTTCAATGCTACTAATCTTTTCCATAGCAGTGGATAATTCTTTACCTTCTTCAAAAATATTTTGTTTAATTTCCTCTGTAAGCGGTATTCTTGTCCCCCCGGCATAGTACACATTGTCTTCATCGTCGATTAATACACCCCAATTAACCATAAATAGCACACCATGGTGAAGATTGACTCCTGCTTCTAGTCCTATCCTTAATCCATCTTTAGGTAGTTGTTGAGCACGATTCAACGCTCCTTTTATTGTTTCATCATCATCTAGTGGTTGAGCTCTTACTTTACTTTCCACACTGATTCCTATGACTTCATAATTGGGGATTGCTTTACCTACAGCTGTAAGTTTAGCTTTGTTTGTAGAGCCTAAATAAATTTTATTCATGGGCTAACAACTCTTGTAATCGTTGATTATCGAAATCTTTAATAATTGCAAGTAGCATGTCTTTAACTGATTTTAAATCTTCAACATGAATCATTGTCGCTGTAGAATGAATATATCTTCCTGGAACACCCACTGTAGTGGCCAGCGTTCCTTTTCCTGCATACTGTGCTTCTGCTGCATCAGTTCCTCCGGTAGATTTAAAATGTTGATACTTGATATTGTTTGTTTGTGCTAATTGTTCAAAATATTGAAGAAGTTTTGGGTTCATTATACATCGCGGGTCATAATATCGAATCAAAAATCCTCCACCCAGCGTTCCATTTGCATTGATATCATTTTTTGGTAAGAAATCGCCAATAGGACTTACATCAACAGCTAAAAACAAATCAGGTGTAATCATCGCGCTTGCAACTTTTGCTCCTCTTAACCCTACTTCTTCTTGTACTGTTCCACCCGCTATTACTGTATTTGGATGTTTCATCCCAGCGATTTCTTTCATCACTTCTAAAGCCATAGCACAACCTACCCGATCATCCCATGCTTTGGAAACAATTTTTTTACCATCTTCTGTTACATAGTAATGATTTATTGGTGTAATTTGTTGCCCTACTTTTACTCCCATCGCCATTGCGTGTTCCTTAGAATCGGCGCCTATGTCAAGCAATAAACTGTCGAAAGACAGTTCTTTTTTTTCTGAATTCCGAGACATATGTGGAGGAATTGCCCCCACTACACCAGTGATTGTTTTATTATTATCAACTGTTATTTGTACATTCTGTGATACAAAAACTTCTGGATTTAACCCTCCAATGGCGAGCATTTTGATAAACCCTGTCTCCGTAATACCGATAACCATTGCTCCTACTTCATCCATATGCCCAGCAATCATGATGGTAGGTCCTTGCTCTCCTCTTTTTATTCCAAAAACACCACCTAATTTATCCTCGATAATTTCATCGCTATATTTTGTTAATTCCTTTTTCATATAATTGCGGACTTGTCTTTCATGTCCAGCAATACCATTTAAATTTGCCAATTCTTTAAAATAGGTTAAATCCTTCATTCTTTTATCCTCACTTTAATATAATATATTGTTTTTCCAATTTCTTTGAACTTCTCTTCATATTCAGTAGTAATAATTTCTGCTGTTTGTTCTTTATGTAAATCTAGATTCAGTTCTAAAAAATCCCAGTTTCTCTCATGAAATTTCACCAAGCTATATTCGAAAAAATGTTGATCATCGCTTTTTAGTTCGATTATTCCTTGTTTTTTCAAAAGGTTTTGATATATATCTAGAAACTTAGGGCTAGTCAATCTTCTTTTTTCATGCCTTGCTTTGGGCCAAGGGTCACTAAAATTCAA
>Ga0116160_1004290_pt1 | contig 11992 bp, 6 predicted proteins | sample AD_JPNAS2_MetaG_FD_89879 | JGI IMG/M metagenome (GOLD analysis project Ga0116160, IMG submission 89879) | Active sludge microbial communities of municipal wastewater-treating anaerobic digesters from Japan - AD_JPNAS2_MetaG | ecosystem: Engineered > Bioreactor > Anaerobic > Digestate | place...
ACTGGAATCCCACCTGCTTTTTCTCCCGGATCGCCTTCAACAGGCGGTTGACGCAGCTGATGTCGAGCGGAATGGCGTCGTCGATCTTCACGAACACCGGCATGGAGGCCACGTTGTCATACAGGCGGTCCAGAACATCGTCCGCCGCTTTCTGGAAAGGCTGCCCCAATTGCCCAACGATATTCTTCATGGCCACCATCAGCGCCAGCTCCGTGTCATCGAAGACTTCCAGATTTTTCACCAGATCCCGGCTGAAACAATATGTCCCTTTCTTTTCCTCGTGCAGGGGAAAGCCGGATTCCTTTAAAAGCAGCAGATCGCGCTGGATCGTCCGGGGCGTCGTCCGGAAATAATCGGCAAGCCAGCTGCTTGCGACCTTTTCCTTCTCCATGAAAATCCGCAGTATCTGCCCCAGCCGGATCAACTTCGACTGTAATTTCTTCTCATGTGCCATCGCTTTTTGCCCTCCCCAAACGCTGAAATGTATAAAATGCGAAATAAATTTGTGGAAATAAGCACGCGAAACAAAGAAAATACGACGCACCCTTGTCGTTTCGTCATTGAAGTAGCAGACAAAAACAGCTAAAGTCAATGACAATAAGTAGACATGATGAGGGTTTACATCCAAACTTTAGAAAACGAATCCTTGAATAACGGCAAGGATAGGTGTATGAAACTATGCAATAATTGCGGACAACCCATTCAGGAAGACAGCAACAAGAATCCGGCAGAGATTTTGGGCGAACGCGTTGAACAATCCATCAGCGAAGGCGGTAATTCCTGTCTGTGTCAGGTCTGCAAGGAGGCGCTGGGCATGTTCAGCCTGATGGGTTTTGGTGGGTGAAATAGAAATTCTCGACAATAGTTGGCATTTGCCATTATTGTCATGTGGAGCTTGTCGAAGCATCAGGAGAAAACTTAATGACTGTTATGGAAGATGTAAATTTACAAAAGGGTCATCGTGAAAGATTGCGACGTCGCTTTCTTGAAGGTAGCAATGATGCCTTGACAGATGAAGCCCTTTTGGAACTTCTTCTTACCTATGCCATTCCACAAAAAGATGTTCGACCACTATCAAAGCATCTTATAAACAGCTTCGGAAGCTTCAATGCCGTGCTTTCTGCCAATCTTCAGGATCTCTGTAAAGTTGATGGCATAAAAGAGTATTCCGCTATTCTAATCAATCTTGCCAATATCATTCGTAAAAATTATCCATTAGCTTCTTCTGTTTTGCGGAACATACGGCAGAAACCTACTTTAAAAGAAGCTGATAGCCTTCCTCTGTATAATCAAAAGGATACCAAACCGAAAGAAACTAAGACCCGGCAAAGAACCGGTATTTTTGGAAAAGCTATTCTTAAAGAAGCGATTGAGATGCTGCCTAGACTCCCGGAGACGGAATCCCTGTCTGAGATTCGACAGTTTCTCATCGGTAACCTGCATTTCAGCGCCGAGCAGACCCGAAAGCGAAATACAAGCTACATCACGCAACGTATGTTTCCCAACGGCATAGCGGATAAATCACTAAGATTATTTGCCCGAAAATATAAAGGAATGCCGGAGCTCCGTGATGTCTGCTTCTACCGTTTCTGCAAAGCAGAGCCCCTGATGCTTGATGTGATATCGGAAACTATTATACCCGCCATAGGCGCTGGTAAAATAAAGCGCCAACGCATCAGTGAATACCTTATCGGACGTTTTCCGGAATCGAAGAGTATTGCAGACTGTACAAAGGCTGTCGTTGACGCTTTATCGGCCGGCGGTATTGTCCGCGCGGACCGAATTCATTTGTTTTTCTCATATAGAGAAATATTGCCGCATGCCTTTGCTTTTGTGATTCATAGCGAATTTCCGGATCCGGGAATGCACAACCTTTTCAGCTTGGAGCAAAATCGCCATATTTTGACTATGCTGTGGAACCCGACGCGCATCCTGCCCACGCTTTATGAACTGAGAAATTTAGAGTTGATCAGCAGGATCTCTGAAATCGACAATGTTCGACAATTCACAACCAAGATGCGATTAGAAGAGTTGGTGACAAGGATTACGTCATGAAAGATACCGAAATTATTGAGGCACTCATCAGTAAACTGGCGTTACCGGGAGGCCGTCATCTGTATGGTGTGCTTGGCAGCTATCAGGCGCTTAAGGACTTTTCGGAAAAACTTCAGGAGGCAAAAACACCGGATGGCAGAAGATTCAGAAAACCGATATCCATCAATCGGGGAATCCTGGAAATGATCCCGGATGATGAATTTAAGCACCTGGCGGAAAATGAGGCCAAACGACCCGAGCCTACTGCAGGTCATGTTGCAAAAGCATTCGAGATGTATCTCCGGTCAAAACTTTGTGGAAAGGGGCTCGTGGTTCTTGCTAATCTGGAAATGCTTTTCGCTTATCATCTGGAGCTCAATCTGTTGCGGACTATGGCAGCTGATGATGACCGGATTCTTCTCCTGCTTCCCGGGATACGGAGCGGTGGCCGTATCATAATGTTTCCAGATGTCGAAGATGGCAATTACACCCTGCCATCCAATCTGATTGCTGAAAATCATCTATGGGAGTTGAAGTAATCAAGATAATGTCAAAGTATGATCCTTTCAAGGAATTCTTAGCTGGAATAGATATTGAGGAATCTGACATAAAAATATCATTCGATGATATCGAATCGATTATGGGAACCAGCCTGCCCAAAACTGCACGATTGGATCGCACATGGTGGGCAAATACCATGCGGAGTAACCACGCCAAATCATGGCTCGCGCAAGGCTGGAAGGTAGATAAAGTAGAACTGGCCCAAGGCGTTGTTCTATTTACCCGGATAATAGCCGAAACAACTACTTCACCACGATCTGATAAACGCGGCAATTACCACTATTTCAGATCATTCCTTCGGAATCTGACGTCTGATCAAGGGCAATTGGCATTATCATTTGAAGAAATTGAGACCATTATTCAAAAGAAATTGCCGAGGATCGCTATGAGTGATCGCCCGTGGTGGGCCAATACAAAGACGAGTCCACAAGGCGCTTCATGGACCTCGGCGGGATGGCTGGTGGAGAATGTTTTTCTAAAGTCACGAATAATAGTTTTTCGCAAGCGAGGGACAAATCCATTAATCAGTATTCCTCGATATGTCAGGAACCTCTTGGAAAACACTGATCACATGGGCCGGCCAGACAATCATACCCTTGTGCAATGGATTGGGTTCTGTCGTCGGATTGGTTGGTATTTCGAGGGCACAGCCCTATTTGAGAGAAGCGGATTATCGATCGAAGCATTTGACGACGTCACGAAAGTGGAAGTGGAAGAACATTATGAAGTTTGCAAACGCGAACTGAAACGATATCATATATAGCTTTATTTGTTACCATGAGGAGGGGTTAATGCCGAAAGAAGATCTTTTGACTGCGCGAAAAACACTGGATGAGATTTGTACTGTCCCGGACAAGATTATCTCCGTTTATTCGCTGGAAAAGCATGTCTGGCAAGACTCAAATTCCGAGACAGCGCGCAAGGCGCGCAAGCCGGAACTCCAGACAATAGAAGAGTTCCAGATTAATCCGGTGCGTCCCTTTCTGAATGATGTTTTTCGCCAAATAGCGGCGCCTTATAAACCTGAACGCAAAGAAAATCCGATTGGCCAGGGATATTGGATTCAGGCCGAATTCGGTTCAGGAAAGTCTCACCTGCTCTGTTTCCTTGCGGCACTGGCCATGGGAGACAAAAAGACGTGGGAAATCATCAAGCAGAAAGAGGACAAGGAAGGAAGGGGTAAAAGAGAATCTCTTTATCAGTTCTGGGAAGGCGGTCTTGAGGCAAAAAGTTCCAAGCAAAAAGGCATATTCGTCATTGTAAAAACCCTCGTCGGCACCGGAGGAGGTACGGTAGGTACAACGGACAAGGGTAAGCGCCTTAGCGAGTATATTCTCGATGCGGCCAACGAGCAAATCCAGGCCGAACTGGGTAAAAACCTATCTCTCTACCCAACCGAACTGCTTGCGGACCGCTTCATCAATGAAGATCTTGACCGCTTTCGCAACGATCTTAGGAAATTCCTTCGCGATCCTCATTTTTTTGAAGAAGATGAATTCGAGGATGTCGATAGCTTCCTTAAGGACATTCAGGACAACAAATCTCCGGAATACAAGAAAAGCTGTGGCAATAGGCTATGGAGTTTCTATACCGAATACCTGAAGGTTCAACCACATATTGCTGCCGAGACAGAGGATATCCTCAAGCATATGGTCGAGGTTATTCTTGCGGAAGGATATAGCGGTGTGCTGCTTGTCCTGGACGAAGTTTCACTTTTCATGAAAAACCGCGAGGAAAAACAGCGTAACGATGATGAAGATACCCTTGCTGTCCTTTCCAACCGTTTAGCCAAGGTTCACAACCTTCCCCTTTGGACTGTCTGTGCGGCCCAGCAGGCAATCGAAAGCAAAATGGGCGTAAAGAATATCATTGCCGATGATCGATTAAAGCTGGTTGAACTTCTCAAAGACGATAAAGATTACTACGACATCGTTCTGGCAAGGGTACGGGAGATCAAAGATCCCGGCGCTATCAGTAATTACTATCTTTACTACAAACGCGGATTCACCTGGCCCAACAGCATCGGCGCGGAGGAATTCAGCCATTTCTTTCCATTCCATAAACCAGCCATAGTAGTGCTCCGCCTGGTTACCCATGAACTGACAACAGCCCGTTCCGCTATACACTTCATGCATCAGACTCTGAAACATCACATCAAGAATCAGGGAAACGAGCTGATCCGGCTGTGGGAACTTTTTGATGAAGCCGTGCGCTATGAAGAGGACCCAAGCGGTGTCCATGCCGGTCTCGTTGCCATACGGACCAAAAAGGAGGTCGAGTACAAGGCGTATGAGACCTGCCGGCGTCAGATAGAAGGTCAGACCAAAGGGGCATTGAAGGTTTTCCGTGATAAGGCCGTCAAGATTGTTCAGACACTCTTCCTTTACCACGTTGCCAAATTCAAACAGCAGGGCCTGTCGCCGGAAGAGATTTCCAATGCTGTCCTAGTCGAACGTGCCCCTGATTCCACACCGGATGAAAACATCCAGCATTACGAAAATATCGCCGAGAATCTTAAAAAAGGTTTGCGGCAGATTGTCCTGAACTCTGATGAAGACGGCAAACCCCTTTACCGGTTCGATCCTGTTTTCACCGGCGTCGATCCCCGTGATGAATTCAAGAAAGCGCGCGACGAGGCAGAGTCAAACGAGGTCATGCAAAGGGAGGCCTGGGATCATTTAGTGGCTCTCGATACCTGGCCGATTCGCACCCGTCAGATGACCATTGACCTGGCCAATGGCAACAGTTCAATTTTCCGGGACATCTCCCCGTTTGTTGGACCATGGGAGGATCACGCAAGCGCAAAGGCAGGCGACCAGACCATCGACATTACGTGGCAGGGGCGCAACGTCTCCGGGTTTGTGGGGATGAGAAATATCGGAAAGCTTGCCGCCGAGAATATCCCACTCCCGGCTATCAATACGGATGAGACAGACAACGATTTCGAAGTGATTGTTGGAACCGGGCCGGCAACTAACGAGTCTGTCGTAAAGCTGCTCACCCTGCGCAACGATCCGCGCATCATCGTCTGGGTGCCCGCCGAGCTAAATAGCGAAGAAAAGGATAAAGTGCTCGACTTTGCGGCCTATCGAAAGCTTGTGTCCGATTGGCAGGGCAAGGAAAACGAGGATGCCGTGGGCGTCATCAACTGGGTTGCCAACACCCTTCAGACAGAATTGGGTAAGATTGTCAAAGTGGTTGGCAGCAGTTACGCCCGTGGCCGGATCGACTCATTAAAGAATACCAAGATGACGTTTCATGTTGCCGGAGAAATAAGCAACATCATAACCCCATTAGTTGATAAAATCCTTACCGGCACCTATGAATCATGCGACATCAAGTTTGATCCGCCATTCGTATTCAATAAAGAGGACGGTGTGAAGATTATTAATGGGATCGTCAAAACGGGACAGATACCCAAGACTGCCAAGCCCAATAAGGATATCAGCGCCGCTCAGAATTTCGGTTTCGGCTTGAAAATTATGAAGAAAAGCGCCGAGAAGGAACTGGATTTAACGGACAATCGCTTTATCCAGGAAATGCAGGCCTTTATTACATCAAAACTTACTGAACCCGCTCAGCCTATGAAGATGGAGACGATCTATAAAAACTTCATGGGCGTTGGCGGACCAAAGGACTATGGACTGAGTCGGCGTATGGTCCAAATATTCCTGCTCTGTATGGCCCGGCATGGCAAGATAAGAATCGGCATCAGTGCCAAGGCAGGATTGCCGTTCCCGATGATCGACTACTCCAATATCGGTAACATCGAATTTTCAGCCAAAATTCTAGATGCCTGCACGGAAGTACAGAAGATGGAAAAACCGGAGAACTGGGAAGTCTTGCGGCCTTATGCCGAAAAAATACTTGCTCAAGTCATTCCCTCTACTCATGATGATGCTGTGATCTCCGTTTATCGGACCAGTTTACAGGAACAATTCATCAAACAAAGAGAGGCAACGGAACGCCTGTCCGCCAAATCGAAAGGGCTTTTCGAAACGCTCAGGCGTCCGAACCCTTATGTTAATGAACTTGCTCAGGTCACGGCTTTGTTTGCCAATGACATCAGCAGCGGCAGCGATATTCAGTTGGCCTTGTATGCCCTGAAACAGGCATTTGGTTATAAGGCATTTGATGACAACCAGGCGAGCCAGATTGAAGTTGACGACCTAGCCAACCGCCTGAAGAACTACCATGACCTTCAGCGATTTATGGAGTACGATACTGAATTGCGCGCAATTCAGTCCTACTGCGACATAACGCTTCCGGATCTTCCCCAGCTGATCAAGGTTCGTAAGATACAACGCAAGATTACGGAGAAGATTGCGAACCTTCAAACCTACATTGACTCCGAAGTCAAACTGAAAACGGAACTGATCGGCAAGACGCCTCCCGAACCAGAGGAGATCAATACCTATGGCTTGCTGGTTAAGGAGTATAGCGCGGTGTACCTGGCATTGCATGATAATGTGCTTGATCGGGCTGAAGCCTGTCGTAATAAAATCGGCGAGATACTCAGTGGCGATGAATTGAAAGCTTTCAAGATTATGGAGAAGATCACTGCCTTGCAACCTGTTGTATCGGGAAAACTGGAAGAAAGGCTCCGGCTGCTTGCGGATGGTGTATTCAGCTGTCTTGCGCCGTCAAAAGCATCGGTGGAGGAGCGCTTGCGGAGCAATCCTGTCCATCAGTGCAATCTCTCCTTTGAGAATTATTCCGGTATCCTTGACGGGATCGATGCAACCGCCGGAAAGGCTTTGGGTGCTTTTAATGCAGCCATCAATGGCAAACTGGAAGTTTTTACCAACCAGGCGGTCCATGAACGTCTTAAACAAGGGAAAGCAGAACCCATTGTCGCTGCACTCCTGGAGTGTGCGTCCGTTGCCGAAGTACGTACCCTGCTCAGCAAAGCTTGTCTTGAAGACCCAACCGTCGTGGATATCATCAACCGCTACCTGAAACTTATTGTCGTTAAGGTCGTTTCTCTGACAGACTTTGTTCCCAGTGTTTCGACGATTGAAAAGGAGCAAATCAGTCAGCTCACAAAGGAATTTGGAACATTCCTGGAAGAACAGTTCGCTAATGTGGAGGGCGGCCAGGATGCCCTGCCGATGCTGAAACTGGAAGGGGAAAAGAAGCATGCTGCAAAGCTGGATAATCAGGAAACTTGAGCCTGTCAAGGAGTGTAATCGCGTTCTGGTCAGAGATCCGCTCCAGCTTCTGGGAGAGGGAGACAGCGCGATGCACAGGTATGCCTGTGATAATGGGTACACCGTCATCAAGGCCGCGACCAATCTTGCCTTCCGCGACTTGTACGACCAGGTCTGCGCCGATCCGGAAATCCATAAAATTCTCATCATCGATCGGGCGCCGGCGCGACGGCGGAGCACATCTTCCATCACCAAGGCTCCACCGCCATTCTATCCGGATCTCCTGGCGATTACGCCAGCCGATTGCCGGATTAATCTTGATTTGCGTCAATTCCTTAAAGAGGCAACGGGCGACAACAACTGGCCTGCTGAAACCAGCGACCCGCGCTATGCCCGGCTCATTGTGCGAAATCTCGAAGCTATCCAGCGTGCACATAAAAATTTACGGGTTGCCCATTCTACGCGCTTCGACGACCACGACTTCAGGACCATTGTCGCCTTCGCTTCACTGGGCGTTGCCGATTCCGCCTTTAAAAAACCAAATGCCGAAGATTACTGGAAAATAGGTCTGCTCAGTTATGAAGCCCTGGAAGAGCTGGAAACACTCACACCGGAAATAACAAAACCGATTCGTGATGAGTTACGCAAAGCGCCCGCGCCTTTCTGTCACTTTGCCAACCGCAGCGCCGATCTGGTGGTGCGGGCTTTCTACGTCTCGTTGATCCTGTCCCAGCACAGCGACAGTTGGAACCTGCTTCTGGCCAACATCGATCCCGATCTCCAGCCGCTGTCCGACATCAAGCTGGATATTCTTAAAGATGCGGCTCTCCGTCTTGTGGGTTTTGACCGGGACCAGGCCCACCGGGATCTGACCACTGTCGAGAAATCACTGACCAAGGAGATGCTGCAGTTTCTGCTGCTGGACCAGTTGAAACTGGACACACCGGCAGGTTTTACCGCCGCGCTGGAAAAAGAAGGATATTCAACGACGATTGCCTCTCTTGCTCTCCTTATGGCGCTCAGCAACCTTTTATTAGCATCACCGGCTAAGCAGGAACAGCAGAAGATCATGGATACTCTCTTTCCCGAGAGTGGCAAGGGAACACCCAGATTCATTGATGTTCGCCCTTCCTCCACATTCTCGCAGCTTAAAGAAGCCTATCGGCTCGCTGACCAATGCAATCAGCTCCGTGATCAACTTGCTGTAGCGTTGAAAAACTTTAAGGTCTTGAAGCCGGAACAGCTCACGTATAAGCAATTTCGCGATGTTTGGAACGAGCAGAAAATAAACCGTATTGAATACTATCTTTCAGCCCTCCAACGTCTTGTCCATACGGGAAATATGCTCATCCGTCAGGAAGACGAGCTGCCGTCACTTTTTAGCAACGCTCTTGCCGCTCTCCAACAACGGTTGGAGGTCATCAAAGAAGAAATTAACCGGCAGTTGAATGAACTGAACCTGCGCTTTCAGGACCTGGTAGCGCGTGAATATCCGCTCTGGGTAAAAGAAATAACGAAAGATGGCAGCAAGACGGAAGCCCTGCCGCTATTTTCTCCCCAGATGACGCCGATCCTGACCAGTCAGTTTCTCAGGCGTTGTCTTAAGCCGCATTGGGATTTTCAGAAAGAAAAATCAGTGCTGCTGGTTTTTGACGGGATGCGTTACGATATCTGGGACGAACTGCTGCGGCCGCTCTTTGAGGATCGGATGGAAGTCATTGCCGATCTGCCCGCTTCGTCACTCCTGCCTTCGGAAACCCATATTACCCGTAAGGCGATATTCGCGGGGACCTTCCCTGATTCTTTTGACACGCATGCAGCAGAGAATGTCCTCCTTAAGGAAGGCCTTGCGCGGGAAATTGGTTATACGGGCACGGTTGATGTTGTTTCACCGGAGGCGGCCGGCACTGGTGAAACAGTCCGCTACCGGGCGGGGAAACTGGATGTCTATATCTTTGAGTTATGCGATAAGGAATTGCACAAGATCACCATGAAAACCTTGCCGGATGGCCGTCAGGTTCCTTCCCGGCCTTTGTCCTTTGTTTATGAGCAGCACCTGAAAAATATCATCGATACGGAAGTTATGGCCATCATCCGCAACCTGTCACCGGGCACCAAGGTCTTTGTTACCGCCGATCATGGCTTCTGCCAGGTAGGCCGTAATTCGCTCTCTTTTGAAACAAGCAGCCTGAACGAACCAGGCGACTGCTCATACCTGAATTGCTGGTTGCGGGTGCCGATCACCGATTCTTCAGTTCATGGCAAGGTGCGGAGCAACGTTATCGCTTTCACGCCCGAACAGTTGCGGATGAAAACACAGGATGTCCGTTTCGACAAAAAGACTGGACAGAATATCCACAAAGAATTCAAAGCCATTGTTTTCCCCAAGACCGGTTATTCCTTTAGCCGGCAAGGGTCGCCCTACCATCCCGATGCTTATACACACGGCGGCATATCCATCCAAGAGCTGATGATCCCGATGATTGTCCTCAAGGTAAAGAAACATGAGGAAGGGCTTTTAATCCTTGATGACATTACCGGGCCACAGGAGGTTATCGAAGGAGAAGAGGTTGAATTTCGTCTTCCCATCACAAAATCATCACATCTTGCCCTGAAGGATGAAGAGGTCCGTGCCGACGTGGATGCGACCTGGAGTTGTGATCCGGGTTCAAAACCATTGCCTCGCCAGGTGCTTTATGTTTCATCACAAGGCGTGGAAGCGATAATCCGATTTAGGCCCGATCCCAATGATGCAACGATTGAGGAAAGAAAAGAAGGTCTCGTGAAAAGGACTCTTACCGTAACGGTAAGCTATCGCGAGGGTTACCGTATCAGCAGAAAGATACAATCTTGTAAATTCACTGTCCGCTTGAATTCTGAACAGATTGTGAGAAGAATACCGCCCTCATTGGGCAATATTTTGGGACTAACCCCTAAGAGCATGAGGTAAAGCCATGGCCAAGAAATACAATGTGGAAACAGGAAACCTCTATACGAAAGATATCCCTAAAATGTCGGATGGTTATTATTCCGGCGATAAGCCAAATCCGAACCTGCGGGCATTCGTCGAACAGCACATTAATGAGAAGCCATATGATCCAATAAAAGATGATTATGATGTGCCTGCTTTTGATAAGCCCATAGAAACAACCAAGGCCACTGCCATCTACAACATGCATACCTACTGGTCCAAAAAGCCACATGATGCCATACGCCAATACATTCGACACTACACAAAGCCGGGTGATCTGGTACTAGACCTTTTCTGTGGATCAGGCGGCACGGCTATGGCTGCTATAATGGAAGGACGTAAAGCTATCGGTATCGATATTAGTCCCGCTGCCACGTTTATATCAGCGGGATACTGTACTCCTATTGATGTAGATCAACTGCATAAAAGATTCAAAGAAACCATTGCCCCACTCTTAAACGAACCACAGCTTAATCCATATTTAACAACATGTGTGCGTTGTGGCAGAAAGGCAGAAATTAAATACGTTCTACTCGCACAGTGCTTTAGATGCAGCAAATGCCTAAGTTCTGTGCCACTTTCAGATTGCACGGATGGAGACACTGAAAACTTCCGAGGACGAACACGCACCGCTAAACTCTGCCCACATTGTGGCGAGAGGATTCGAACTGATAAAGATACTCGGCTCGGTCACATCGGAATTAAAGCCCTGCTTCAATGTATTTCGGGATGCAAACCTAAAGGTGTTTATGTAGACCTTCGAGATGATTCCAGCAAGCAGGCAACTTTTATTATCGACAACGAAAAGAAAGCTATCAAGCTTGTGGAGAAATTTCCCTTATCGCCACGTGTATTTAGATATGGACTTGAGACGCATATCCGAAAGGATCTTTCTGGCGTCAATGTTTTCAAGATTAGTGATTTGTTTACACCTCGCAATCATGCAGCTATCGCATCTATTGCACGAAGTCTTGATTGGCGTGCTTCAGCGCTTGATCGCTCCCTTATGTTTGTGCTGACGTCAATGTGTTTGCAAGTCAGCCGAATGGTTCGGGCGTCAAATACAGCTACCCTTGCGGGAACATACTATGTTCCGCCGGAAGCTAAGGAAGTCAATGCATTTTCGTCTTACCAGGGCAAACTAGAAATGTTTCTTAACTTACAGCATGATCTTCAAGCACAAATAGTATCAAAACCAGCCTTGCTTATCTCAACCCAATGTGCTGACAAAACAGATATACTCCCTAATTCTGTGGACTATATATTCACTGATCCA
>Ga0116160_1004309_pt1 | contig 11951 bp, 10 predicted proteins | sample AD_JPNAS2_MetaG_FD_89879 | JGI IMG/M metagenome (GOLD analysis project Ga0116160, IMG submission 89879) | Active sludge microbial communities of municipal wastewater-treating anaerobic digesters from Japan - AD_JPNAS2_MetaG | ecosystem: Engineered > Bioreactor > Anaerobic > Digestate | place...
AATCTCATAATGAAAAATTAGTATTTTATACATAACAAATAGTATGCCATACTATATTTTTTGTGATGTTTTAACATACTATAGAATTTCTATATCAAATATTAAAAAAAGATTTCATTTTACAGTTTGCGAGTCATAGTAATCAGCTCTAAAAGTAAATCCTGAAATAGTATATATTCCAGATGATGTATAATCTAGCTCAATAGCAGGAATGTTTGTTGTTGGAAATACAACTGGAAATGTATATTCACGAATTGTAACTCCTTCTCTATTATACAAAATAATTTTCATTGGTCCGCCAGCATAATCGCTTTTCATATGCATTTCTCCACTATATGGATCGAAAATTAAATTACACCATTCCTTTAATGCTGAATATACGTATATTGAATTATTTTTATTTATATTTACCTCAAAATCTATTGTTATATCAACATATGTGGTATCTAATTTAGATGCGGCATAAGATCTTGTCCATCCTTTATATGTTTGCGTTATTTCTGCCCCTGGTATTTTATCTATATCCAATCCTCCAACTTTAATAACTTGTTCCATCATTAACTCTCCTGGCCAAGAGCTTTGTATTATAAAAGGTGGGGTAACTGCAATATCAAATAAATTTGTATAAACAGGCTCGTACATTCCCATACTAGCCTCTGAATTTTTATAATGTGGTAATTTTGCCATAATATTTATTTTTTTTTAAATTAAAAATCCTTTTGTTTTAATTTCTCCTGTTTTATATATATGAATTCTATTTATAATTTTTTGCATACCTCTTACAGGTTCAATAGCTATATCAATTATTGCAAAAGACTGATCAATAATATCTGGGGTATTATTTGTTTCATTCATAATAACTTGATATGTATAAATACCGCCAGCTGAAACAACATTTTCTAAATATGATTCAACTAATGCTCGTATTTGCATTCTTAAATAGCTTGTATTTGATTGAAATACATAATTATGTAATATAGATTCGATATTTTCTTCTAATGTTATTAACAAATCTCTAACATGAAGATTATTATATGCTGATAGAACTCTTTGATATCCGCTCTGATTTCCATATATCATATATCCAATACCATTTTTATATACAATTGGATTTATTCCAAATGGTTCTAAGTATTCTCTATCAGAATCATTAAAATTATATTCTAATCCAACAATATTAGGATTCATTAAAACACCAGTTTTTGGTCCAGCTACAATTGTAAATGGATGCCCATTCATAAATTTTCTAATAAAATTATTTGATACATCTGCTGCTGGAGGAATATTTATATTTTTGCCATTATATTTAATTGTCAAAAACGGGGCAAACATTCCTTGAAATTTAGCTCCATCTTCATCACTAGGTAATGAAAACCTAAATGAAGGAGACAAGTCTAAATTACCGCCATCGGCTATATATTTGCAATTTAATATTGGAACTGGATTAGCTGATGTTGGTTCATCTGTAAATCTTGGATCTTTGGATTCTTTAAATAATTTAATAGATGGAGCATTTAATAATGCCATACATGTTAATCTATTCTTTGCCAATTTTGTCAAATAATTTTTAGGAAATGAATTTTCTTGCAATCCACCATCAAATGTATCTACTATATATCTAAACACTATGAGATCACGATCAGACAATGCATTGAATAATCCAGAAACATTTGGGTCTAGCATTCCATAAATTTTTGCTAATTGTTTATTAGTTCCATCTGGTAAATGAAATTTAGTCAATTTAAATCCATTTAATAAAAATGGGTTATATGATGTAGCTGCATCGTCAATATTTTTATATCTTATAACATATTGCTTATTATTATTTGTATATGTATAAACTCTTTGGTTCACCTTTATTAGATAATCGCCATTATGAGTAGTTCCATCATATATTTTCTTTTTTGAAACAATTTTAGTTAATATGCATCTTGACATATCTCCTCTCATCATAGGATCAGATAATATATATTGTCCTATACTGAAATCTTTTTGATATGCTTCTTTTACATAAAATTCTGTATGAGTAGAGTTAATATCATTTATTTCTATAGATTTTGAATAATCACCTACTAATGAATATATTCTAAGAAGATTTAATGCTGATCCCGATTGTGTATTATCATAAATGTTATCAAATCCCCAATCTTTAGTACTATCAAAATTTTGATATTTTAATTTTAATATATTTATTCCATCTTGATCTTTATCAAATGAATGTATTACATTTAATTTTTCAGACTGTAGATAGCAAAGATCCCCATCTGTTAATAGTCCGTTCTTAAAATCTTTATATAATTTAGAACTTTCATATGCAATATAATAATTATTTGAACTATAATAAACAAATTTATCAGGTTCAATATATATTGTTAAAATTGGATTTGATGGTTCTACTGCGTCAAATTTTGATCCATAATATAATTTATATGTATTATTAATATAATTTATATATTCACCTCCAAAATATTCAGGAGTACTTATATCAACAGATAATTCTATATTAGTACTTCCAGTTACTCCTACAACTCTAAAATAATATATATTATTTGTATTTGATGCAAAAACCCAATCACCTTCTGATATTGTTGTAGTTGTTGCGCCAATAACAATTTTTCCAGATGTTGAATCAGTATTTAAAATTTGATAAAAATCATTTCCTTCTGTATATTTATCTGGATGAGATATTCCTAATTGCAATATTTTTTCATTATTATTATTTACAATTATATTTTTACTTATTATTGTACAATATTTACCTGTATCTTCATTTTTTAATATAGATTTATTTGCTTCAATTTTCCCAAATTCAAAAATATCACTATCATTAAAATATTTTAAATTTATATTCAAAACATTATTAAATTTACCATTATTTCCTAGTCCATAATAAGATGTATAATAAAATACGCCATCATTTTCATTTAAATGATAACAATTTAATGATGCAGTATAGCCTTTTGGTGGAAGATTATCTGTAGAAGTTAGTCCAAAATCATAAACTATTTTATTATTTATTTCTGAATGATCTATATTTTCTTCATAATCTAATGATTCTTTTATATTTATATTATATGATAAAAAATTAATTTTTTCTGCCTCATATTGTATCAATGTATGTCCAACCATATCTATTCTTCCAGATGTATTATAATCATCAGGGTCGTAGCTATCTAATGCACTTCTATTTAATTCACAAAAAATACCTGTTGATTTATAATTATTATTTATAATTGTATCTATAGAATAATTAATATTGTTGTTATCAATCAAATCTGGTATTATGGAACCCTGAAATTTAGCTATCAATGTAACAGATTCATTATTTATAAAGTTTACAAATTTATCTTTTTTTAATCCTTTCAAATCAAAATATTCACCAAAAACGCTATCCTGAGAAAGCTGATATAAATTTGTCCAATCTCCTTTTATCAAATATACATCAACAAAATAATCTGAAATATAATCATATTCTTTTATAAATGCAGGAATTTCTGATTGCCCAAACCACTCTTTTGCTGTTATATCAAATCCTATTAAATCTGTAGATTTAGTTATTATAATAGTTGTATCGGTTTGACCTAGATTAACAAAATTAAATATTTTTCCTTTATTTGGAGACATATCGTCATTTACAATAGCATTAAAATAATTAGTATCAGGAAACCAAAATCCTTCTTTATTAAAAAATGAACTATATAATTCATTTTTCTTATTACCATTTTCTTCTGATGCACTTAATGAAAATGACATATAAGGAACCATATCAACAGGATAATTTTCATCTTGCCCATTATTTATAGGTAATAAATTCAAAGCAAAGCAAGGAGCAGTCTCAAGACATGTGAACAAACTTCTATGAAAAAACGACCCCTTATTTTCTAAATCCCTATCAATATCACCATATACTTTTTTTGCAGTTTTTATATCTTCTATATAAACAGGTGCATTAGGAATTCCTTTTTTAGAAAACCCAACGACTAATCTAGTAACTTGCGGATTTACACGTGGAACTTCTGTGTTGTCATATTCAAGAGTATAAACACCAGATGCTTTATATTTAGATAAATCAATGCTTATTTTTGCCATATTATTATTTTTTAATATATATATATTTTTTTTAAAAAAAAATTCATTAATTTATATCTATTGAAAATTTAAAAAAATAATGGATTGCGCCGGGTTTCACTCATATGAAGTTTGTAGCTCAATGTAATTCAACGAGCAACCACAAAAGCTATTCAATACTAAATACTTACTTTTTCTCATATTTTATTTTTTTGATTTTGATTCCCATTTTCAATTTCATAATTAAAAATAATATAACTATTTTCATTATTAAAATACATAATATCTTTTAGATCATCAAATTTTATATTTATTTTTAATTGATAATTTTTGTAATAAATATTTGATATTTTAAAATATTTTGATATATTATCATTTTTTAAAAGGATATCATCTCCATTGGATAATTTATTTATATAATATTTATCTGTATCTATTGGAATTATTGTTATTATTGCGGTATTTTTATTTTTTATTATTATTTCATCAACATATATTTTAGGATTTAAATTATTTTCTAATGATGTATTTGGTAATAATTCATTAAAATCAGAAGATGTTAAAATTTTTTTATCGATCATTTTTTAAAATATATATAAAAATTAAAAAGATATTTTTATTGAATTAGAAGCATTTGATTTTAATATAGACGGTAGAGTAGCAGATAATGTTGAAACTCCTCCTAATGATGCTATTGATGTATCGATTGATGATGCTAATGCTGTCAATATATTAGAAAGCATTGAAGAATTTATAGCAGGAGATAATAGTCCCTGACCTATTTCAATATTTGCAGAGCTCAATAATATTTTAGATGATTTGATATTTATATTATTAGTTGTATTTATAGTTATATCGGATCCATTTATTTCAATTTTAGAATTAGAATTTTCTATAATTATAGTATCATCATTTAATTTTATTTTTAAATCATTTTTATTTTTTATAAAAATATTTGAATCTTTATCAATATTTATATTAGCATTTTTGCTAAATATATCTATACCATTTTTTTGTGTATATAATATTTTAGTATTTTCATCTTCATCATATAGTAATACATGCGCATTTTCGTAGCTATCTTCAATTTCTTTTAATAATGATTTATTAAGTTCCTGAATACAAATATATTCTGGGCTATAAATATCATTTCTATTAAAAATTACCTTTACCTTAGTACCTTTTTTGGGAATAGAAATATTACCGCCGCCATTATTACCGCCAAATACATTTATTGTATTTGGATATGCCCACGGTAAATCATCTATTGGAATATCTTTTTTATCAGAATTCAAATCCCATGAACCATCAAAAACGCCATATACATATATTTTGCATCTTCCTTTTTTTAATGGGTCTTCATTATCAACGATTTCTCCCAAATAAACTCCGGATATATCATCAGAAAATTCTTTTAAAAAACTTTTTTCGGACATAATTTATAAAATTTTATTTATTTGATCTGGTATAAATGATGTTAGTCCTTCTCTTGTAACTTGCTTTACAGCTCCTGGCGTTGTATTTTCAAATATTTTGCCTATGCCTATATTTATTGCGTCGACGCCTATGTTTAAAATTGAATGCTGTAAATTACTACGATTTAATTCCTTGCTTTTTTCTAATTGTTCAATATATGCCTGTGCAGAAGCTGTTTTTTCTGAATATCCTTCTGAAACTGGATATACAGATTGTCTTTTTTCTGCAAAAATACCATCGGCACTATGTGTTATATCATTTCTTTCCTGTACTGGATGCCTTTCTAAATACAAATCTGGTAATTTATCTAATTTTATAAAATCATTATTATACATATTCATTATATCATATTCATTAAAAAGTGTTTTCATTATATATTCTCCTATGACAAAATTAAAAAATGGATAATGAGATACCTTATGAACACGATTAGGATGTATTATCATTTTTGCTGTTGCAGGAGCAGAAACATCTGAATTAGATATTGTTGTCATCCAATCTGGTTCTGTAGAAAAGAAATCAAATTCGCAATCATGCAATTCAAATTCATGAACCGTAACGGCTTCAAACTCATATTCAAGTTCTTTGACATTTATATCTTTATCATTTAATAGCATTCCTCCAACACCACCAAATGTATTTATAAATTGATTTCCAGCAGTTACGTATGTATCTAATGAACCCATACTAACAGTAGAATCCAAGAATTTATGTCCTTCATTCCAATAATCCTTACCACGAGTCATTGGGTCTTTTTTATTTTTTATAGGAACATTATATTTTAATAAGCTCGCTAATTTTCCGAAGGTTGTATTAAATCTTCTAAATTCTAGTACATACACATTCATATTAAAAGTTCTTAAATTAACAGGTAGTATTTCTTTCATAGTTTCCATATCATATGCCATATTTCTATATAAATCAGCCAAAAAAGACATTCTCATATCAATAGATTCTAAGCAGTCTATTGTTATATTTTTTTCTTTTGCTCTATATGAATTTGCCTTATCTATTTTATATAAATCTCCAAGTCCAGATATTGATTGAAAAAACCACGGCGTCTTTGTTTGTAATTTATATAATGTGCTTGCAAATGCTTGCAAATATGCACATCTTTTAGGGGATCCTATGTTATAAAGATAATCTATAGCACTATCTAAATATAAATTCATATCATTTTTATTAGAATTAAATGGTCTAAATAATCCTCCTGCGGATATTACATCTGGCTGCAAGCTCCATCCATTATCGGGAAAAAAATCCAATCTAAATGACATATATGTAGGATCTTGTGCTTCCATAAACATATCTGGTTGTCCAACATTACTATTATATGTCAAAAAGTCTCTTGTTACTTTATCTAAAATAGGCATATATTTTTTTAATATATATATTTTTTATAAAAGTTTATCAAAAGAAAGAGAAAATGGACTATCTACATTAAATATTTTAATATCTGATGAATATTGTTTATATATTTTATATCGTTCTACTCCGTGCTTATACAAATAATTTTTATTATTATTAAATGATAAATTATCAACAAAATCTATAATATAAAAATCAGATTTATCTTTTAATTGTCTCATTCCTCTTCCTATTGACTGCTTGACAAGAATTTCTGATTTATATGATTCTGCAAAAAATATATAATGAATATTTTTAATAGATATTCCTGTTGCAAATGTTAAAAATGATGCTATAATGACCTTGTTATTTCCGGTTTCCATTTCGCTTTGATAATATGATCTATGATCTTGTTCTATGTTCCCATCAACATAATAGCATATTTTATCTGTATTATTTTTTAGATATTCATATATTTTATATCCATATTTATTTTTTATATCAGAAAATAAAACCATTGAATTTTTATCTGTTTCTTCAATCATTTTTAATATGAAATTCAATCTCTCATTATTATTTAATACAGTTACTTTTTCATAATAAAATGCCTTGCTTTTTTCCAAATTTTTATTTGTTCTAAGATTAAATAGTGTTTCAGAGATATCCTTTCTATTATAATTTAGCATCACAATTCTAAATTTTGCAAATGGAGCAAATCCTTCTTTGAATAAAAAATCTGGTGATATACGATTTAATACGGGGCCTAAAAGAGATAAAATAGTATAATATTCTGCTGTATTATCTTTTATAATAGTTCCAGACATTCCAAATTTATAATTTACGCAACTACATTTTTTTATTATATTTCTAATAGATCTTGCTCCTGCTTTGTGGCATTCATCAACATATATGACATCAAAATTTGACAAAAATTCTTTATCAAATTTTACAATAGACTGATATGTCCCTATAACAACATTTGGGTCTTTAGATATGATCTTTGAATTGCTATATATCAATGAAAAGGATAAATCCATTTTATCATTATTATATTTGATAAATTCTTCCATCATCTGCGTTGTTAATATTGTTGTAGGAACTATTATCAAATATTTATTTCCTAATGAATGTGTTTTTATATATGCAAAAACAATAAATGCTATTAATGTTTTGCCAGCAGATGTTGTAACAGAAGATGTACAGTATTTATATTTTAAAATATCATATGCTGTTTTGATTTGATAATCACGAGGTTTGATATCATTATCCTTAAAAAAATCATTTACCCATTCGATAAATTCATTATAATCTATTGATAAATCAAATATATTTTTTAGCCCCTCTATTTTCAAATCTATAGAATAAGACTGACATATATTATAAATTTCATTCCAAAGACCTATTGGAGCAGAATTATATTTAAAAAAATTTACATATCCATCCCATTTATTTGCTTTTACCAATGGATTGAAATACCAATTTTTTATTCGTTTTTTCAATGAATCTTTTAAAATGCTTAATTCATAATCATTGGCTTCTTTAACTTTTATATATTTTTTATCAGAAGTTACATATAAAATCATTATAAATAATTATTTATTATATATATATTATATAAAAATATAATTTTTTTATAATTGATGCCATTTCCAATCAGCATCTTCTAATTTATAATCATAATATTTTTATTATTACAATATTTGATAAAAATATTATACATAATTTCTAAATAAATATTATATAAATACAATTAGTAAAAATTATTAAACTTCTATATAAAATCATTTATAAAATAAAAATACTATAAAAAATTAAAAATTTTTTATATATATATAATAAAAAATATTATGAAAAATAACAAAAAAGTAAAATTATACGAAAATAATCGCTATGATTATTTAGATCAAAACATTGATATATCTGATATAAATGATTCAAATTATAATAATTTTACATCAGATGAAATAGCATATTTATTAGGAAAAAATTATTATGATAATTTTTATAAAAATCATAAAAATAAAAATATTGTTACAATTTATGATGATGATTTTAATATATTAGCTTTAATATTCTCTGAATCTATAGATGACTGTAAAAAATATAATAATGGGGCTCCTCAATATTTTAATTATATAAAATATGAAAGCCTAAAAAAATATTTAAAAAATTATACGCCAGAAACAATTTTATTATTTTATACAGATATCTATAATAAAAATAACTATTATTCAACTAGACAATTTATTCATAAAAATAATTCGGAAAATATAGATTCTTATATTACAATATATATTAACGATGAATCTGATATTTTAACATCACAACGAGTATCTTATATAACAGAAGTAAGTGACTGGACATTTTTAAAATTTGATTGCATACTGTGTACCGCCATTACAGATATTCTTAAATCCTCATTTTAGCAGCATTTTGATAATAATTATATGTGTTTTCTTTGTTTTCATATTGAATATTATGTTCATATAGAAAATGATTATAAGCCCATTTGGTACAGCCAAAACGTTTTAATAATAGTTCTTCCAGTTTTGACGTAGAATATAAACGAAATTTATATGATTTATAAATTTGTTCCATAATATTATATTTATAAAAAAAATAATTTTTTATATCATTATTCCAAAATTTGATATAAACGATTTTGCATATGATTTGTATCCATTTTGGTAATCTCTGCCAACACGTTTAATATAAAATTCCATATCCTCTGAATTTAATTGTTCTGCTAGCCAGCTCAAATCACCGTCAAATTTTATGCAATAACCAGCATAAAAAGTATATTCTTCTTTTTCCCATATAATAAAATTAGGATATAAACTAAGAGGTGATACAAGTATTTTCTTCCCCCAAGTATTATCGAGGCCTTGAGAACGGCCAAAAGCATACCACGATACCGGATTTTTTTTACCTTTATCTCTCAATAATAATCTATCTTTAATTGCTAAAAAGTATTTATAGGTATATGGATATAAATCTTTTAATTCACCTTCAGGTATAATTGTATATTTACCGTTAATTTTTTTATAAGGGAAAATTATCCATCTATTTTGTTCATCATTTGATGATTTTAATATAGACACTTTTACTATTGGTTTCAGTATATCTTTTTCAATTGTAAATACTCTACCATCTTTTAATTTTATAGTTGCCTTATCATTTTCTATAATTGGATCTTTGAAAATATAAAAATCATCTGCTAATGTAGTTATACCAACATGTATTTTTGTTAATTTACCTAATGGTATTCCTCTTGTTTCTATTTCTTTAATTCTTTTTAAATCTGTATTTGATGCTATTGTCCATTTATTGTAATCAATATTTGATAATTCTATTTCATCTACATATTTAATACCCTTATCATATCCTTTATAATAGTAAAATTTATTTTGTCTCCAACTTTTATCTAATATAGTGATTGCCGAATATGTTGTTGCATCATCAAAAACTTGGTGATGATTAAAATCGATTATTTTTTTAATAATTTTTTTCTCCATAAGATAATACCTTAATGCTTTAGCAGTTTCTGTCTTAAAATAAGTATTAGGAGTAATATAACCTAATTTACCTGTTTCGTTTAGCAAATTAAACCCAAGTTCAAAAAAAGATATATACATATCAGTTGAACCACTTCTGCAAAACGACCAATCTCTTTGAATCCTTTCTCGTCGATCTTTTCCTAAATGTTGTATCCTAATATATGGCGGATTGCCGATAACATAATCAAAAATATTAAAATATTGTTTAACATTATTTTTATCTAAGCTATCCATTTGTATAATATTCCATTCAATTTTATCTATTCCATATTTTTGAATAACATCGTTTAAGTATGTTTTACATTTTATAATAGAATTTTTATCAATGTCAAACCCAAATATATTATTGTGTAATGCTTTTTTAATTTCATCTAAACTCAAATTGTTTTCAATACAATCTTTCAAAAATCTTTCTACTGCAACTACCAAAAAATTACCTTCTCCGCACGATGGATCTATTATTTTTTTATCATAAATATTATTTTTATATTCTATATTATCTAAAATTAAATCAACTATCCATTTGGGAGTATATACTACTCCATTTATCTTTTTAGAAGTAACATTCATATATGAGGGTAAATTATTCACTTTTTCAATTCGCATAATGCTCTTACTCTTCTTATAAATGTTTTAACTGAAAATTCTAATTCTAATATTTTTATAGTTTCTTCTTGTAATTTTAATGTTTTCAAATCAGTAAAACGAGGATCACCATCTATGTTAAAATCAATTATCGCAATACCTAATACATCAGGTCTATGTGGAAAATCTTCGTCTTTAAAAAGTTTAATATATTTTTCTATATGGTGATCAGATAATTTTTCTATTTTTTTTAATTGTCCTCGTGCATTACCTGCTGCTTTATCGTAATATGGAGTATCACCTCTTAATACAAGAAAATGAGCAAATCCGACACCAATTCTTCTGATATTTGCAGTCTCTCCCAGTAAATTTTCGAAATAGTTATTTGAATTTTGAGCATAATTAGAAGTCACAAATTTAAAACTTAAAGTTACAATTGGCTTTTGATTATTGAGAACGGTTATATCCTCCTTTTTAGAATAATACTTCCCTTCTATTTCGTATTCTCCGTCTTTTCCTAAACTCATACTTGAATAGTCATTTCCAAGTTCTGAAATGATTTCATTTGCAAACCAGGTATGAATTGGAATTAATTTTTTATTACTCCTTGCACCGTAATTATTATATGCACAAAAAGTATCTTTGATTGCATTTAAAAATCCTTTTTTTAAATCTTTTTTCATTTCTATATAATTTTTAAAGGTTACAATGGATTTATTAATTTTTTTATAATGAGCAACAAATATACGTATATTTTTTTAAATACTTAAAAGCAAATAATAATATGATGAATATATTTGTAAAATTATTTTAAAAATTCCTTGTAATTTTGCAAAATGAATGATTTAAAAAGAAACTTTTGTATAATTGCTCATATAGATCATGGTAAATCTACATTAGCAGACAGGCTATTAGAAT
>Ga0116160_1004311_pt1 | contig 11950 bp, 9 predicted proteins | sample AD_JPNAS2_MetaG_FD_89879 | JGI IMG/M metagenome (GOLD analysis project Ga0116160, IMG submission 89879) | Active sludge microbial communities of municipal wastewater-treating anaerobic digesters from Japan - AD_JPNAS2_MetaG | ecosystem: Engineered > Bioreactor > Anaerobic > Digestate | place...
GCCCGCCTGCAGGATGATGCTATTTTTTACCGTAATCGTAAACGCCCCGGCCGGTTTTCCGTCCGAAATTTCCGGCACGGACCAGTTTTCTCAAAATCGGCGCGGGACGGTATTTGTCGCCCAGTTCCCGCTGCAAGCCTTCGATCACGCGCAGCAATGTCTCGTTGCCCACCAGGTCGGCCAGCGCCAGCGGCCCGATCGGATGGTTGCATCCCAGCACCATGCCTTTATCGATGTCTTCGGCCGACGCCAGCCCCTCGTCCAGCACAAAGAAGGCCTCGTTCAGCATCGTGCACAGAATCCGGTTGACGACAAAAGCCGGGGCCTCCTTCACCGTAATGACCTCCTTGCCGATTTTCCTGCCCCACTCCTGGGCGGTTTTCAGCGTTTCATCGGAGGTCTGATGACCGCGGATAATTTCCAGAAGACGCATCACCGGAACGGGATTGAAAAAATGCGTGCCGATAAAACGGTCCGGACGGCCGGTCACGGCGGCCATTTCCGTAATGCTGAGCCCGGACGTGTTGGTAAAAAACAGGCAGTGTTCGGGAACGACGGCTTCCAGTTCGGCATAGACCTTTTTCTTGACGTCCATGACTTCGATCACGACTTCGACCACCACGTCCGCGCCGGCGGCTGCCTGCTTCAAATCCAGCGTTGGCGTGATGCGGCCGAGCACCGCTTCCATATGCGCCTGCGTCATTTTCCCTTTTTCGACGTCCCGGGCCAGGTTCTTTTTGATCGTGTTCATGCCGCCGTCCACAAACCGCTGTTCGATGTCCCGAAGCGCCACTTCGTACCCCGCCTGAGCGCAAATCTGCGCAATGCCGTTCCCCATCAGTCCCGCGCCCAACACACAAATTTTCTTGATTTCCATAAAGCATTCTCCTTATCGAAAAAAATTTTTCAAATTACTGTTTACTGGGTGAATCTTGCCGGAAAAAATGTATCAGATATTTCGTTGATCAACCACTTCGCAGCACACTGTTGAGGCATGAAATGAACGCAAAATATCGCAGCATACTGCGGAGAATGAACGCTCGTCCCGCAACAGCGGGATTCAATGCTCTTGAGGGTGTTTCTTAATTTTTTTTGACGCTGAAATCAACCACTTTTTCGAAAATTATTCAGTGTAAATCAACCGGCGCAGATACGTCTGCCGCGTCCGGCCCTTCGGCAAGGGTCAGCCGAAAACCTTCTTTTTTCGCATGCAGAACCAGGCCGCACATGCGGAACCGGCGGGCAAAGGAATCGATTTTCTTCTTCCGGTGGGGCGTCGGCGCCGCATCGCCCCAGCCCGCGGGCGCTATCGTCACAAAGGGACCGCCGCGATGCATGCCGGTCGCGATGCGGATGGACGGCGGGTGCGTCTGCGCAAGCCAGTCCAGAAACGTCAGGAGCGTATCCGAAAAACGGCCGGGTGCAACCGACACGTAAGGAAGGGACTTGTGCGGCAGGAAATGGACGGGGGGACGAGCGGCTGCCGGTTCGTGGCCGATGCGCAGAACCAGAGCGGCCAGAAACCGCGCCTCATCCTCCACATAATCCAGAACAGAGGCGTCCAGATGAGGGGTCTCCCGACCCGCCCGCAGCACATCGTCGATCACCGCGTTGACGTCCGTTGGAATAAACTCCTCCAGGTTGCGGCGTCCGTTGGCGATGCCGATAAAATCGAGAAGCAGGCTTGTGCCCCGGTGAATCATCGGCTGGGGCAGAATGGCGGTCAGCGGGCGGGGGTCAAAGAGCCCTTTGATCTGTTCGACAATCGCCAGGGCGCCATGCGCGAATTCCACCCGCCGGATTTTTCCGGACTCCAGCCTCCGGCAGAGTTTGCGAAATTCCAGCAGACAGGCGTCAATCCGCTCCATGGGCATTGCGTCGCGGCACCGGCAGGCCGCCTCTTCTTCCTCCAGGCGCTCCAGTTGATACGCCACATAAAGAAGCCGGCCGGCAATCGATGAAAATACTTCCTCGGCCTCATCGATGAGCTCCAGCGCGTAGTCCGTGATCTGAAAGAGGCGCTCCTCGTTCATCCGGCTCACGTCGCCCAGCGAGAGGGTTTTGCGCTGCAGCCGCCCCAGGATGTCGCGGGCTTTCTCCGACGGAATCAAACCGCCGTGTCCGGGATAACAGAGCGTGATCGGTTGATGATCCAAAAGCCATTGTACATGCCGCTGGGTGTCGAGGAGATGCTCCCGGTGCCAGCCGGCAATTCCGGCAACCATCGGATTGGCCGCGGCGAGCAAATCGCCGATAAAGAGAATTTCGCCGACGCGGATGCAGACGCTGTCGGGACTGTGTCCGGGCGCCGAATACAGTTCCAGGACATCGCCTCCGCCAATGGAGATGGTCTGCTGGAACAGAGGCTCCTTCAGATCCGTTGCGATGGCCTCGGTCGTGATCCTCATGTTCACGCCCGGCTGGAGTGAAATTGATCGGGGGGCTTTTCTTCTCATGTCTGTTTCCGTGAGCAGACGGATATCCGGCCGCAGGGATGGAAAAGCCACGCCGTAAAGTTCCGCGATGGTTTTTGCCGGATCCCCAAGGCTCAGATAATCGGCCCCCTGTTCCTGGACGGCAATCCAGACGGGCGCCGCCGTCATGATCTGCCGGTGCCTGCCGACCTCCAGGGAATGGTCCAGGTGGCAGTGGGTCAGGTAAACGACAACCGGTCGGGTGCGTTCCCGCTGACACTCCGCCAGGATCCGGTTCAGATCCGCGGTCTGCGCGGCCAGCGCCCCGGCATCGATCAGCAGAATCTGCTGGGGGGTGCGGATGACGCAGGAATTGGAGGAGAGAAGATCGGGCTTCCGCAGATACGGATAGATTTCCGCCTGCCGGATTCCCGGAAGAGGCTGCCAGACCTGATTCTGAAGCACGGGAGACTCCTTTCCGGCCGAAAATCTTTACCCGTTCAGGCGGGTAATGATAGCCCTGGCTTCGTCCGTCAGAAAACGCCATAAACCGATTTGCTGGAGCGTCTCCACCTTCGGGACACCCGCATCCGTCCAGCCCCGCTCACGGTAATACACAAGAATCAACTGACGCAGATCCTCTTTTCGATGCCGCATCAGCGCGGCGCGCTTTTCGCCCGTGGGCATCTGCTGAATTTCCGGCAGAGGCCACTGCAGAATCTCGCTCAGCTGCCGGTCATTGTATTCTTTTTCCAGTTCATAGAGCGTGTCCTCCGTAGGCCCGATGGCCCGGTCGGGAATCCAGTCGCGTTCCCCGGTCGTTGCCCCGAACGACAGCACATTCAGCACACGCTGGAGGTTGATGTCCCGGTCCGTCTGCTCGAAGATCTGTTCCCAGGTCAGTTCCGTCCCCAGCATGCCGTTGTAAAAATCCGCATAAAGCTCCTGCGACGCCGGATTGATGTAGATGTCGGTATGGTTTTCCTTCATGGAATCGGGATTTAAAACATCCACCCAGGGCAGCTTGCACAGGCCCAGATTGTCGTTGCCCAGACGCACACGGGGATAGGTGATCAGCGCTCTGGCCTTGGATTCAAACGTGGGAAAGGCGCCCAGCAGATCCACCTTGACCAGCCAGGCGGCGGCATGATGCGCGCCGATGTCGCTGGCCGCCGCGTAGGAGGCCTGCATGGAAAGCGACCGGTGCGTGCGATACAGGGAGAAAGGAAGGCCTTTGGTCTGCATGGCAAACGTCTGCAGCTCTTCGAGCGGCTTTGCTTTGCCGGTTCGCAAAGCGTACTTTAGAGAGACCCAGTCGGTCAGGCCCACCATGCCCAGGGCGGCGGCGCGGGCCAAGTCGGTCCGGCGATACGCCAGGTCATGGATGAACTGCAGCGCCGCCTGCTCATCCCCCCACGTCAGACAAAAGCCGTCCGTGTCTTCCTTCGTCAGGTAGCCGCGCTGGCAGCATTCCATGACAAACGCCATGATGACCGCCGTGGTAATGGTATCGATGCCGTAATTGTCGCAGTGCCAGTTGGCTTCCATGACAAATTCGGGATGCCACATGCCCAGATTCGAGCCGAAACCGGCGGCGGTTTCATACTCGGGGCCGTCCACCCAGACTCTTCGCCCGGCATGCTCGCCCGACGTCAGCATGACCCAGCCGCCCTTGGTGCAGCGCAGATTGCAGCCCGGAAAGCACCCGTCCATCCCGCGATGCTCAAACAGCCGCTCGGCGTAAACTTTGCCGCAGATTTCACCCGCCCGAGGGTGTGACCCGCGCTGATAATTATGGACCGGCAGGGACTGGTATTCTTCCTTGTTCATAAAAGAGATCAGACCGGCCGACCCTTTGAGATGCATTTTCAGCGCCTGCGGATCGACGTCCCGCACAACCCCGTGCAGCTTCGCCCCCGCCTCTTTGACTCTGTTCCAGTCGGCCGCTCCGTAAGGGTTTTCACCGCGGGGAAAAGCGGCCAGAACAACAATGGCCGTAACAAGCTTTTGGCTCATCACGGATCCCAGGCCCGTGCGGCCGGCCTGTTTGGTGCGGAAGAGGCCTTTGCCGCCTTCCACCGGCTTCGTGGCGTCATAGTAATGGCTGTTGATGCAACCGAAAGACGTATGCTCCGCTCCGATGCCGGTCGTCAAAAAGGCCAGGTCCTTTTTTTCATGGCCCTCGCGCAAAAACCGGTCCACCAGCGTCTTCTCAAGATGAAAAACCTGATCGTCTCCGGAAACACCGACGATGGAGATTTCCCGCCGGAAACCGTCAATGACGATCATGACCGGTTCAGGGGCGATTCCCGCGACTGTCAGCGCGTCAAACCCGGCATATTTCAGATAAGCGCCAAAATGGCCTCCAAAATTGGAGACACCGGGAATGCCGGTCAGGGGCGACAGCGAAATCGCCATGCACTTGCTCGTTCCGGGAAACTGCGGAATGCCGCCCAGCGGCCCCGGTGAGAAAATCAGGGGATTTTCCGGATCAGAGGCTTTGGTCCGGGAAGTCACTTGCTCATGCAGCAGATAAAGCCCCAGACCCCTTCCGCCGATAAAGAAATTTCGAACTTCGGGAGGAAGAGGACGGACCTCCATCTTGCCGGTCGTTACGTTGATGGAAAGGATCTGATTGGCGTATCCCTGCTGCAGTGGTTGAACCGTATAATGCATTTGCTGTTCCTTTGAAAATAGTCGGCGCACGTTAATGCAATCCATGCAAAAAATCAATCATAAAAAGGTGTTGAAGCATGCGCGACCCTCTGCGAAAAGCCCCCGGCGCCGCTTTCGGACGGACGGCTTCCGGCCCGTCCCAAATCCGGGATTTGCGTCCCGCGGAGGGCAGTCGCGACGGTCAGAACGAAAAGAGATTGAAAGGAGAGTAAAGATCGGAGCGGTCGGACGGCCATTCGTTGTAGTCAATGTGACCGCTCTTGTTTTTATCCATGGAATGAAATCTTTGTTTTGCCGCCTTCTGGTATTCTTTTTTCAGGATTTTGCCGTCCCGGTTTGCGTCCGTTTCTCGAATCAGCTTGTCCGCGTCAATCTTATCGTTGGCCTGAATCTCTTCTTTCGTCAGAACGCCGTCGCGATTCTTGTCCAGTTCGTCAAAGGCCTTGGAAGTCGCATTCAGGTACTCCTGGCTTGTGATTTTGCCGTCTTTGTTTTTATCGGCTTTTTGAAACGCTTTGTCCGCGGCCAGCGCCGGTCCGGCGACAAAAACGATCATCGTCAGGATGGCCATGACTTTCTTCATTTTTTACCTCACCCTCGTCATTTGCTTTACGACGGGCATCTCTAGAAATCGCGAGGCAGCTCTTCCAGCTCCGCCAGCGAAAACACCGGCCCATCCGAACAGACGTATTTGTAGCCGACATTGCAGCGGCCGCATTTGCCGATGCCGCACTTCATGCGCATTTCCAGCGACGTCAGAATGTTCTCCTTGGAAAAACCCAGCTCAAAGAAAACCGGCAGCGTGTATTTGATCATGACGGGCGGGCCGCAGATGACGGCCACGGCATTGGCGGGCGACGGCGCGACGTCCTTGCAGACGGCGGGCACAAACCCTTCCCGGCCCTTCCAGGTTTCATTACCCTTGTCAACGGTAATGATGGTTTTGATGTCGCTTCGCTTTTCCCAGGCGGCCAGTTCATCCTTATAGCAGAGCAGCCCCGGGGTCCGCGCGCCGTAAATGACGGTGATGTCGCCGAAGCGGGAACGGTTGTTCTCGTGCAGCATATAGGTGACCAGCGAGCGCAGCGTGGTAAAAGCAAATCCGCCGCCGACCACAACGATGTTCTTTTTCTCCAGAAATTCAATCGGCCAGGGATGCCCCAGCGGCCCGCGCAGGCCGATTCTGCCGCCCTCTTCCATATCGTGCAGCGCAGCCGTCACCAGCCCGGGAACGATGGCGCCCGCCCGCTGGACCGTAAACGCCACATAGCCGGGCTCCGTGGGCGACGAAGCGATGCCGATCGGGGACTCTCCTTTTCCGTAAATGGACAACTCGGCGAACTGGCCGGGGAGATACTGAAACCGGGCCTCGTCCTGGGCATTCAGAAATTTAAAGCGGAACGACTTGATGTCATGGGTATCCACTTCATCGGTGATTTTGACAATTTCCACCGGCATGGGGATGTAGGGATTCGTTGAACGCATATCTTTCCTCAAATTGGTTTATTCCCGAACGTGCTTTTTAGCGTTCGGCATCATGCCTTCATGGCCTCTTCGACGATCGAAAAAATATCGATGCCCACCGGACAGTGCCGCGTGCAGCGCCCGCAGCCCACGCAGGAAATGACGCCGTATTTCCGGACATGGTAGGAATACTTGTGCCCGATTTTCTGCCGCAGGCGCTGATACACCTTCGTGCGGGGATTGTGGCCGCTGGCTTCCAGCGTGAAATCCGTGAACATGCAGGCGTCCCACACGCGGCGGCGCGTTCCCCGCCCAAACAGGGTTTCATCGCAAATATCAAAGCAATAGCAGGTCGGACACGCAAAGGTGCACACGCCGCAGCTCAAACAGGCGTTGGACGCCTTCTCCCAGAAATCCGTGTTGTGAAAAAGATCTTCCAGTTTCTTCGTAATGGCTTTGGCGTCCACGCAGGTAAAACGCGTCTTGAAATTTCGCCCTGCGGCGACCGTGTCGTCAAAAAATTTCCCGTCATCGGCCGACGCCCCGGCCAGGCCTTCGATTCCGGCCAGCAGCGCCTCTCCCTTGCCGGTGATGCTTTTGAGGATCAGATCATCGCCGCGGCGCACCATGAAGATGTCGCTGCCTTCGGGGTCGGCCGCGCCGATGCCCAGCGTCTGATAAAATTCCTCCGGCTCGGCCGGCGCGGCAACATCAAAAGCGTATCCGATCAGGGTGGCCGCTTCTCTTCGGGCCTGCCAGTAAGGATCCACGGCGCCGGTGCAGGAAAAATGGATGTCCATGATCTCAAAGCTCTTCACGTCGCAGGGGCGGACGCCGAAAAGAATCAAGGGCTTCCCCTCGGGCTCGACCGTTTCGGCCTCCTGCAAAGGTCTGCCCGTCCGATAGCGGATGAAATCTTCCGTCTGTGGAAAGAAGACGGATTTGGGACTGATGATCGTATTGTGGAAATTCAGATCCACCTGCTTCGCGTCGGATATTTCCCGGAAATTGAAGCCGGCGTCTTCCCGGACCGGTGCGACCAGCGTTCCCTTTCCCATCAGCGCGGAAGTCAGATCGGACAGTTGATGGATGGCGGTTTTCTTCAGCACAACAAAAGCTCCTTATTCCAAAATTTTGTCGGAATCCTCCATGCGGAAATTGACCAGCACGGGCTTGTCTTCGATGCTCATCCCCGCGGCCTGGCCGAACATTTCTTCGCACTCTTTGGCCACTTTCTTGTGAAACAGATACAGGGGAATGTCCACCGGACAGGCGCGCGAACATTCGCCGCAATCGATGCAACGGCCGGCCAGATGATGAAACCGGGTCAGATGGTACATCAGGTTGCCCGGCGTCTCCGGAGACTTTTCTCCCCATTTGGGTTTGTTCTGATCGATAAAGCAGGGATCACAGTAGCACATCGGGCAGGCCTTGCGGCAGGCGTAGCAGCGGATGCACCGATCCAATTCCTTTTTCCAGAACGCGAAGCGCGCGTCCTGATCCATCGCCTCGTATTCGGCCAGCACGGCGTAAGGCGACGAGACCGGCTGTCCGTGCACCTCTTCGGCAATCAGAATGTCATACAGCACGGGGTTGTACAGGCCGCAGGTGGTCTTGCCGTCGATGATCTCCCCCGTCTTCGGATTTTTGATGCCGTAAACGGGAATGCCGAGAATCACCAGGTCGTGCCGCTTGACCTTGTCTTCCTGAATCAGTTGAACCACGGCGCGGCTGTCCGCCGCCTTGACGGCGACGGCCATTTTGGTTCCCCGCGGATACCGGACCAGGTATCTGGCCAGATTGTGGGTGCAGAACTCGTTGAACACGATGCCGTCCACATCGGAGGCGCCCTTGACGACATAGGGCATGGGATGTTTTTCATCAAAACCTCTGCCCCACGCGAGCACCAGGCTCACCTGGCCCGATTCCAAAAGCCTTCGGGCTTCGGTCTTTAATTTCTCTTCAATTTGCTGAAAGCTGACTGCCATATGCTCCCTCGTACTTCTATGAAATCTTGAATTTGGTCTGGGGTCCCAGCGCTTTAATCTGACCGGTGAACTCCGTGACGACCTCGGCAAATTTGTTGCCTTCGGAGGCGGAAATCCATTCCACGCGGAACCGGCCCGGCTCCAGGCCTGCAAATTCCAGAATTTTTTTGGTCACGGCCAGGCGTCTTCGCGCATAGAGGTTCCCCGTATTGTAATGGCAATCGCCCGGATGGCATCCCCCGACCAGCACGCCGTCCGCGCCCAGTTGGAACGCGCGGAAGATGAACGACGGGTTGATCCGGCTGGAACACATCACGCGGACGACCCGGAGATTCTGCGGATACTGCAGTCTCGTCGTTCCGGCAAGGTCGGCCCCGGTATAGGTGCACCAGTTGCAGGCAATGCCCAGTATTTTCGGTTCAAATGACATGAACGTTTCCTTTCCTTTTAAAATAATTATGGCGTCAGAAAAAGCGCCGCAGACAAGGCGCACGAGTATCGTGGAACGAGGCGTATATTTTCATACGCCGCAGTGACGCGAGACGATGTGCAACGCAGTATCCGGCCTTTTAATGATGCCATAACTAGAATTCCATCAATCCTTCCATCTCCGCCAGCACCTGATCATTCGTAAAATGCCTTGCGATAATCGCCCCCGTCGGGCAGACGGACGCGCAAAGCCCGCAGCCCTTGCACAGCGCCTCATTGATTTCCGATACGCCTTTGTCCTCCTTGAAGAACGGCGCGCCGTAGGGGCAGACGCGCACGCAGTTCTGGCAGGCGCAGCAGGAGGCCGGATTGACCATCACCGTCGTGGCTTCGAGCTCCATCTTGTCTTTGACGACAATGGTCAGGGCTTCCGCCGCCGCGCCGTTGGCCTGCGCCACGGTGTCGGGAATATCCTTCGGGCTCTGGCAAACCCCGGCGATGAAAACGCCTTCCGACATCGTGGACAGCGGCGCCAGCTTCGGATGGCGCTCCATGAAAAAGCCCTGCTTGTCCGTGCTTAGATTAAACAACCGCGCAATGTCTTTGGCGTTGGAACGGGGAATCATGGCCGGCGAGAGCACGACCATGTCCACGGGCAGCCGGATGAACTTCCCGGTAATCGTGTCTTCCGCTTCCACCATCAGACGATCCGGTTCGTCCGCGCTTTTCGCCACGCGCGCGCCCTTGCCGCGAATGAATTTCACGTCCTCTTCAATGATGCGGTTGTAAAATTCTTCATAGCCTTTGCCGGCGGCGCGGATATCAATGTAAAAATGATAGACGTCCGCGGACGTTTTTTCCTTGAACAAATGCGCGAATTTCAGCGAATACATGCAGCACACGCGGCTGCAGTGCTCGTAGCTGTTCTTGTCGCGGCTGCCGATGCAGTGAAGAATCGCGATGGCCTGCGGCTCTTTCCCGTCGCGCAGTATCACCTTGCCGCCGGTGGGTCCGGCGGAGTTGAAGAGCCGCTCCACTTCCAGGGCGTTGTACACGCCGGGATATTTGCCGTAACCGTACTGAATCAAATCCCGGGTATCCATCAGATCGTACCCCGTGGCCACAATGACCGCGCCGACCTTCACGGTGCTGAAGGTGTCCTGCTGCTCGAAATCAATGGCTTTCTGCTCGCAAACTTTCTCGCACAGGCGGCATTTGCCCTTTTTGAAGAAGGTGCAGGCCTCCCGGTCGATGACCGGCTTCTGCGGCACGGCCTGCGGGAAGGGAATGTAGATGGCCTTGCGCTTCGCCAGGCCTTCATCCCATTCGGACACGCTCTTGCCGGGGCATTTCTCCGTGCACGCGAGACACGCGTTGCATTTGTCGTGATCGACATAACGCGCCTTCTGACGGATGGTAATATCGAAGTTTCCGACAAAGCCCTTGACCTCGCTCACTTCACAGGATGTCAAAAGCTGAATGTTCTTATGCTGTAGCACGCTGTCCATCTTGGGCGTGAGAATGCAGGCGGAGCAGTCCAGCGTGGGAAACGTCTTGTCAAACTGCGCCATGTGGCCGCCGATGGTTGAATTCTTTTCGACGAGATATACTTTTCTGCCCGTGTTGGCCAGTTCCAGCGACGCCTGGATTCCGGCAATGCCCGCGCCGACCACCATGACATCGGGGTTGACGTCGATCACGCGCGACGTGAGCGGCATCAGCAAGCGGGAGCGGTTCACGGCGCCGTTGAGCAGCGCCTTGGCCTTGGAGGTTCCTTCGTCGATATTATGCGTCACCCAGGACACCTGCTCGCGGATGTTGACGATCGTCAGCAGGTACTGGTTGAGACCGGAGGCCGCCAGCACCTTGCGGAACGTCTGCTCGTGCATCAGCGGCGAACAGGCCGTCACGATCACGCGGTCCAGCCGGTGTTCCCTGATGTCGTTCGCGATCATTTCCTGCCCGGGGGTGGAACACATGAACTTGTAGTCTTTTGCCACAACGACGTCCGGCAGAGTCGCCGCAAACTCGGCAAGCTCACTCACCCGCACTGTCTTCGCGATATTCAACCCGCAGTGGCAAACAAAAACACCAATTCTGCTCATACTATCTCCCTATATTGTCATACCGGCGAAGGCCGGCATCCAGCTCAATAATTGAATCATTCAAATCATTCCACTTCGTGTTGTTTTCTCTTGCTTTATCATTCACTCCCGGTCCCGGTTATCTTCTTTTCGAAGAAACAGAACCTGGATACCGGCCTTCGAGACTGTGTGGTAATTCCTATTTTGTCATTCCGGGCAAGCGTAGCGCGACCAGGAATCCAGTATTATTAAAGGACTCTGGATTCCCGCCCCCCGACTTCTCGAGGGCAGGCTTCGCGGGAATGACAGCTTTTGACCATTCTGACACAACCTCCTTCGCCGGTATGACGAGGATTGCGGCGCAATCAGGGATCGCGCCCTACTCTGTCATTGCGAACGAAGTGAAGCAATCTCATGAGCATTTGATATTTGAAGAGATCGCCACGTCGCTTCGCTCCTCGCGATGACCAAAGTGTAATGGTGCAAAGTTCTCAACCCGTCATACGTTCGGTTCCAGCCGGCGGCAACGTTATCTAAAGGGCGCATGTATCCGCGACCGGTTCGTCGATGTTGATTTCCAGGCTTTCCAGGAGGAGCTCCGTCACATCCCGGATCTGAACCTGCCCGTCCGCATTGAGCGTCCGCGCGCTGTCTTCAAACATGGTGATGCAGTACGGACAGGCCGTCGCCAGAACCGCAGCGCCGGTCCCCATGGCTTCCTCGATGCGCAAATCGCTCAGGCGTTCGCCTTTGGCTTTCTCCGTCCACAATCCGCCGCCCCCGCCCCCGCAGCACATGCTTTCTTCACTGTTGCGCTCCATCTCGACGAACTCCACACCCGGAAGGGCCTTGAGAATCTCGCGGGGCGCGTCGTACACCTTGCTGTGCCGGCCCA
>Ga0116160_1004314_pt1 | contig 11944 bp, 10 predicted proteins | sample AD_JPNAS2_MetaG_FD_89879 | JGI IMG/M metagenome (GOLD analysis project Ga0116160, IMG submission 89879) | Active sludge microbial communities of municipal wastewater-treating anaerobic digesters from Japan - AD_JPNAS2_MetaG | ecosystem: Engineered > Bioreactor > Anaerobic > Digestate | place...
AAAAATCATCTATAAATTCACTCTCTTCTGAGATTAACACCTTGAATTTCTTAGATAATTCAACGACTATTTCTTTTTTTGTTTTTTTGGATACTGCTTGTGTTCGTCTGTCATGTATGGCATCGTAAGCTATATAACGAATTAACACGTATTTATCTTCAGCTTTTAATGTTGAAATAACATCTTGTTTATAATATTTACTATGAAGATAAAATTGTTCAAAATAGGCTTGAAAACGTATTTGCTTACGTCCTAAATGTTTTTCAAAATAAAAGGGTGTTATAATTGCAGAAGAAAATAAGGGATATAACAGATGATTCATTTTAGTATGCTCGGTATCATCCAAATTAACACAAGGTTTTCTTCTTACAAAGGCAACAAGAGCCAAGGGAAAACTCGCTATAGCAATATATATATCGGGTTTATGCGCCATTGATTTAACAAAACAAAACTTTGCAATTAATAGTAAATTCAATATTACATTCCATATGCTTTTATTATTTCTCCGTTTGTTTCTTGTATAATGAGCTATTTTATAATAATCCAATAAATAATTTATCATTTTATCATCTCTGTTACTGACAACAAAATGATGCCCTTTACTTTCCATTATTTTAATAAAATTTTTAAAATAATGTATATGAGCCGGATGATTGATGTCTATATATATTTTCATAACTTATTTATAATATTATTATACAAATCATATATTCTTTTTGCAATGGAAACATCATCTTGTCTAATAGCAATTAATCTATCTCTTCCTTTAGTATTTGTTTTATTATGTAAAAAATCAAAAGCCTGTTTAATATTTTTCGAACAATCTTTTTCATTAAATTTAGTAATATAAAATCCATCTTCTTTGCCAAATAATAATTCTATATCTCCTACATTTGTTGCTACGATAGATTTGTTGCAAGCCATCGCTTCTTTGATAGCATTTGGACTTCCTTCCCATAAACTCGTTAATAAAATTACATCTGCTGCATTATACCATAAAGGTGTTTGTAGGTGAGAAACATTTTCAAAATAATGTAGTTCCAAGTTGATATCATCTAATGACTTTATGGATTGTAATGCAAGTACATAATTTTTTTCGTAACGAATAGGATTTGCAGGAAACAAAATATGCTTTTTCTCCTCATCCCATCCTAATTGTTCTTGACATTTTCTTTTGTCCATAGGAACAAACATATGTAAATCAACTCCATTAGGAATAACGTGCACCTTTTTCATCCCTAAAGTCTTTTTCATATCTTCTGACTTTACTATAAGATTTTGCCACTGATAAAAAAAAGCAAAAAACCTGATTAAATATTTATTGAAAAAGTTTGCCTTTACATCACTTCCCATAAACGTTACTACCAAAGGTTTAGCACCGGCTAAAGAAGCACAAAAAGCTGAAAAAGAATAATGAGCATGAATAATATCATAATTATTGTTTTTCAAAAGATTCTTTAATGGTTTTATATTCCGCAAGTATCCAATAATTCCTCTGCCTTGTATGGCAAAGTAATCTATTTTTAATTCTTTTATATATTTTTCTAATGATAATGACTGATTCTTAATATTAGAACTAATTCCATTTTTTGAATTACCACTACAAACAAATAAAACTTTCATGCCTTTTATTTAATAGATAATAATGTATGATAAAAATCAAGTAAAATTTTACTTTTACTATCCCAAGAAATAACATCTTCTGCTAAATTTCTTATAGAGGGTCCTTTTTCTTTTAGCACCTCTTTATTTTTTATAATATATTGAATTTTAGCGCAAATATCCTTTTCTTCTCTAGAAGTTACAATAAATGGAAATGGATATTTCTTAACAAAATCTATTACTTCTCCTACAGGATTTAATAAAATAGGTCTTCCACATGCCAAATAATCTCCTATACAATTAGGCCATCCTGCTTTACTAGTAAGCACATCTTCTTTAAAAAGAAAAAAGACATCTACACACTGTAATTTTTCATATTCTTTAGAAAAATCTATCCATCCAAATAATATAAATTTATCGCGTATTTCATGAGAAATATTTTTAAATATATTATTTGATTCACCAAATTGTACTATTTTAATTTTTGTTTTTAAATCAAAATTAGATAACACATTAATTATTGGCATGATTTCTTCTAAATCAGACCCTGTTCTATCAATATATCCCAATGTTAAAATATCTTGGGAAATAGCATAATTTTCTTTTATCCTTGAATTATCGTATAAAAAAGGAATACTAAACACATCCGCCCCTCCGTGTATTTTAATAATTCTCTCCGGTTGTTTAAATTGTTCTGCCCTTTCTTTTAACACCTCCGAAAGCACGACAACACCATCAGCAAACTTTTTATCTTTTATTTCATATTTTAATTCATACCAGCCAAATAATATTTTAAATAATTTATGCTTATGATCATACGCACCTCCTTTCCCATACCAATCATACCATTCCGCTACATAAATTGAGTGATGTAATCGTTTGTGCAATCTGCAAGGAATGCCTGAGGAGGGCCGGTGTCCGTTGTCTGTATGTACAACATCGTATTGATTAAACAAAACATGAATTATTTTAAAAAAGAGACTTAAAAACCCAAATCCCATTCTCGAAAGCTTTTTGGGGGCAATTTCGGGAAAAATTATAATCTCAATATCTGAAACTATTTCTTTTTTAATAAAAAAAGAGAAGTTTGGATTTGTTGTAAGGATAGTAACTTTATTTCCGTTTTTTACTAATCCAAGAGCAAGCGGGAAAATACGTCCCCACCCTGATTGTTTATATACACTCGTATGAGAAATTAAAACATTGAGTTTACTCATAATTAACTATTTATATTGATTGTTAACAGTGATGTTTTCTTCTTTTTTATTAAATAAAGGATAAAAATAAAGTCCGGGAATTACAACAATTAACATCAACCATATTTCTTTATCTCCGGTTGCTTTAATTAAACCATGAAAAATAAAGGCTGCCCATGATAAAAAATAAAAAAATTTAAAATCTTTATCAAATAAGGATTCTATATGTGTATAAAGTTTATAAAGAACAAATACAAAAAAAGCAAAACCTAATACTCCCCATAAAGCAAGTCTATTCATCCAATACAAATGAGCTCCTAATTCTATTTTATATAAACTTACGTATGAAGCATTTCCAAAAAAAGGATTCGCAAGCAATGCTTCAAAAAGCAAGGGATATCTTTCCGCTCTTCCACCAGCTCCTGTTTTTGTATCAAACATAGGATATTTAATAAATTCCGCTAAATCTGTAATTTTATAATATAGTTCTGAACGTGAATCAAAATATGTACTAAGATAATATAAAAAATTAACATAATACATATCGGGAATAGCAATAAATATCACAACAAAAACAGACATAAGTACCATAAAAAAAAATCTCCTTTTTACCTTTACGAAGGATAGAAATGTAATGACAATCATTACTAAAATATTGCCAAATATCTGTGACCTTATTTGTGTAATTATGATAAGAAATAGAATAAAAATCAAAGTTTTTTTATTAAATATTATTTTTTTATTAAATTTAATACCATATACTATAATCGGTATCAAACAAATAATTGCTTGGGAATAACTATAACTCAAAACACCAAACACATTATATAATCTTCTACTAAATGCCGTAAACATTTCTGAATTTGCAGAATTCCTGATAAGATACGGATCAATAAATAGTGCAATATTTGTTGTTATTAATGCAATTAGCACAAAAATAAAAGCATATTTACTTATCCAAGCAAGTTTTATCAATTCATTTTTACTAACATAATAATACAAAATTAAAGACATAACAATAAGGAAATAAAACTCCCAAAATATACGAACTTGATTCCAATCGTCCATATACTTCCATAATGTATATTGTAAGATTCCTACTATTAAAATACCATAAATCAACAAAAATTTTAATGGACCTTTAATAAATGTCAAAGGTCTGGATAAAAATATTGATACCATTGCTAGGGGTGCCCACAAATAAGCAAAACTTCCAAATTCTCTTCCCATATTTCTAAAAACAATATACAGAGTAATGGAGGCAACTGCAAGGATTATACTTACATCCGGAATATTTATTTTTAATCTCACTTTAAAGAAAATTATTTAAACCCAATTTATAATTAAAAATAAATCAAACATTATTTAAAATTGTTTGATAAATTTGTATTATATCATCAACAACTTTTTCATTATCAACTTTTTTTCGAATATAATTAAATGCATTTTCTCCTAATTCTTCTTGCATTAAAGGATTTTTTATTAATTGTAAAATATTATGTGCTAATTCTGAAATGTTATTCTTTTCAACTAAAAGTATGTTTTGGTTTGTTTCATTTAATTCGGGTATTCCACCTACAGCATATGCAATAACAGGTATTTTCATAAACATACTTTCAATAATAGTTCCTGGAATTACATCATGGTAAGTAGGCAATACGCAAATTTTTGCTTTCACAACATAGTTAAAGACGTCTTGTTGATTTTTTAAAAACCCTACCCAAACAACATTCGCTTCGATATCTAATTTTTTTACTAAATTCAATAAATATTTCTGAAAAGATTTATTTCCATTGCCTATAATATGTAGTGTTATATCAGATTTTTCCTTTTTAACCATTGCTACTGCTTTAAGTAAATCTTCTAATCCTTTATCTTTGGTAATTCTTGCAAAGTAAATTATATCATAAGTAGCATTAGTTTCTTTTTGTACTGTAGGAATTGTAACAGCATAATTGTGGTGAAAAATAGTTGCATTAGGATTAATAGTTAATACTATCTTTTCCATTTCAATTGTACGAACAGCTATATTTTTCATTAATGAAATAATTTTATTTTCAATTTGAATGCATTTGCTTATTTTACGATTTCTCAAACTTGAATTCATTGCAAAACCTTGAATTGTAAGTAAAGTTGGAAATTCTTCGATTAGATTTATTATTCCTATGGAATAATAGGGATTTTCAGCCCCATGTAAATGAATTATATCCGGATTGATTTGTTTAATTATTTTATATATTTTTACTTGTATATTTCTATATTCAGAAGGAAAAAAACGATTATATATACGATAAAACACAAAAGGTATATATTTTTTATAAAAAGAATAAAAATGATAATGAATTCCATTTTTTATAAAAACAGTATCTGCATTCACAAAGATATTTGGAGCAACTACATATAATTCAATATTTTGCCTCTTTTCAAACAAAGACAACAGCAAGTTTATCCAAGGAGAAAATTCATTATGATTAGAATGAAACAATGCATTTATTTCATTATTAGAAAAATGACATAACCAAACCACTTTTAATTTTTCTTTCATTTATTTTTTATTTTAAAAATCAATTTTAAAGTATTTATTATTTTTTTTCGCATTGGATTGTCAATATAATATTTAAAATGATATTCATCATATTTTTTAAAACACTTAATTGAATCAGGATGTTTTTCAACGACAAAACTTTCATCATATTTTCTGAAATGATGCTCTGTTACTCCTTTAGCATGCAATCCAAATGTACCAATATTAGAAGTTAAATTAACTTTAGGTACAATTGCACACATATTTTTCACACGATTGCTATATAAGAATATAAAATCCCAAGTATTATTGCTAATTCCGTTATTTCTAAGACGTTTAAACAATTTACGATAATACTTAGCTTCTTTTGTTGAATTTGTAATTGTCTTAAGAAATTCTAACTTTAGATGTTCTTCTTTTATTTCAGTATGTAAATTAAAATCCTTCCATACTCTTCTCCATGTAGCCCATCCCCAGGAATGTCCGTATTTGGCAAAGAAATAATCTTCGTCGTTAGGCGTAGGTATTGGTGTAAAATTACACCCACTTACAATAGCAATCCTTGGCTCATCTTTGTATCGGATTAACATCTCTTGTGCAAAACGTAAAAATGCCATAGGAGCGATGATGTCATCTTCTAATACAATGACGTATTCTTCTTTTTCCAACACCCAAGCAATGGCAGAGGATACTGTTACTTCAGCTCCTTTGTTCTCCGCATGAAATTTATAATAGGTTTCACATTCCCAATCTACCTTTTGAACAATGGCTTTTACTTCCTCTACCAAATTCGCTTCGCCTTCTTTATCGACACGAGGTCCGTCAATGGCTACATAGAGTTTTAGAGGTTGTGCCTGACATACTAAATCAAAAGTCCGACGAATTACATCAGGACGATTAAAACCTATCACCAAAACCGGTACATGTATCTTTATTTTTTTCACTTATTACTCTCCTTTATTTTTTAATATGTTTCTTTTTATAATATAACCATAAAATTGTTCCACTTGCTATATAAAACAATCCAGTCAATACCCTTGTGATATTAGCACCCTTGAATTGAAAATACTCTATCATCCAATAATAGGCTATTATACAAAAAGTACCCATCACTATATTACGCCACATTACTAATTTTGTTGCACTATAAGCAGTAAAAAGCTGTTCATAAATACCTCCGACTTGCATAAAGAACACACCTATCACAAACACATTGGCATAAGTAGCGGCATAAGCATAGCGTCCTGACGTTAAATAATATACTATGGGATGGGATACCATGATAAAGGCAATCGTCAGGAAAACCATTACTCCTATATATACTGCAACGTATTTTTTATAGTCTTTGTGCCTTTTTTGCGCTATCATTTTGTATAAATCGGGTTCAAAGCTTTGATAAACAGCTAAGAAAAAAGTAGCAACAAAACCCGCTATGGTCAATCCTATATTGTAATAGCCGTATTCGGCTATATCGCCCAAACGTTCCAAAAATAATTTGTCAATATTGCCTATGGGATAATAGGCATAAGCTGCTATAATCAACGGAACACAATACTTTAATGCCGGAATGATTTTTTTCTTTTCTATACGCAAAGAAAAGCTATATTTCTTTTGGAATAGTAAAATAATTAACGACAATACCCCTGTTACAACAACCCCTAACAATGTTCCGCTCATTCTTCCCACAGCTCCTCCTTGAAGTGTTACCACAAAAAACAAACTGAATGCAGTATTGACTACAATTTGCAATACGTTGATTAAAAAATAACGCAATCCTTGTTTGTGCACCCTACACTCCAATAAATAAAAGGTTTTAAATTTTTCAAAAAACAAATTGACAACAACAATCAAAAAGAAAGGCATCAAAGGAAAAACTACCTGAGCTGCACTAAAATAATACCTTAACACCATATAGGCTATTATCGCTACAAAGGCATTACTAATGTTTAGAAAATTCATTATAAAGCTAAGATTTTCATGCCCTTCTTCTCCGCTTTTGCTGTTCCAATACCTTGCCATATAGAAAAAAGGCAAACTCATAGAAAAAAGCGGGTAAAGTAGTGCTTGTATGGCACTAAAATAGCCTATTACGGCAAAATCTTCTAACTCCAAATAACGGGAAAAAATAGGCTGGGTAAAAATTGCAATAAGAAATGCAAGAAAACTACCCCCAAAATAATAAAAACTGTTCTGAATATTTTTAAGTAAATCTTTATTATTTAATAAATTTCTTATTTTAGCACAGAGCATATTTTTCACAATTCTCTTTTTTTGTTCTTAAAAAACTTCAAATTCTTGCCTTAAAACATATATGGGTATAAAAAACAACAGCATCACAACTTTTATTTTTTTCCTATTTCTAATGTATTAATTTATTGTACTCTTTCCAATCACCTATATCAGTCCATGCTTTTTCACCAATAGGGAAACACCCCACTCTACCTCCTCGCTGTATAATAACTTGTATTAAGTCGGTAATATTAAAATAGTTTTGTTCCGGTATTTCCTGTAAAAGCTGGGGTTCTAAAATATACATGCCGGTATTAATTTGAAAGTTTACTTCCGGCTTTTCTTTGATATCCACCAATAAACCGTCTGCTGCCGTTTCGACAATGCCGTAAGGTATGGCAAAACTTTTTAAAGCCGTAACTAAAGTTAATTCGTTTTTATTTTCACGGTGATAGTGTAATATTTGGGAATAATCTTCCTTAATAAAAATATCACAATTGGACACAAAAAAGGTTTCTTGCACCTTATCTTTTAAAAGAGCTAAACTCCCTGCCGTTCCTAAAGGTTTATCTTCCGTAAAAAACTCCAATTGATAATCCGCATTGTTTTGCTGTTCTAAATAGGATTGAATAAATTCCGCTTTATAATTTAAAGAGATAAAGAAACGATGGGAACCGCAAGCTACAAATTTATCCATAATGTCTTCAATAATGGTTTTTTCTCCTATGGGAATCAAAGGCTTGGGCAATACATTGGTCAAAGGTTTTAAGCGTGTTCCTTTGCCTCCTGCCATAATGACTATCGGCAAATCAAAGAGTGTTTGGCATAAGACAAAAGATTCCTCAATAATATCTTCCCAAAAAACCACCTCTTTTAATGCTCCGCTTGCATCTACTACCGGCATACATTCCATACGGTATTGCAACATAATGGCTTTAATTTCTTCCAAAGACTGCTCGCTTGTTGCGTATTTATAGTCTTTGCGAAGAATAGTTGCTATTTGTTGATTTAAATCTATTTGTTTAATAATAGCTCTCTGAATGTCGCCTATACTTATTATGCCTTTAAAGTGTTCTTTGTAAAACACCAATAATAATTTTTTTCCTGTAACATCCATGCGCTTGAATGCCGTAAGAATAGAATCACTTATTTTTATACTGATTGCTTGTATTCGAGTTTTCATTTTATTTATATTTCTCTATATCCCAATAATTTCATAGCATGTTTTTGATACGAAAGCGGATGATTTGTTTTCCACTGCTCCATTATCATATTATAAACTTCTTGATTATATATTTTTTTACCAATATAAAAATCAAAAGTTGTTTTGGAAAAATTTTTTTTAAATTTCAGCAAACTATCATTAGGCGAAGCAGTACGTCCTCCTCCAAAATGAAATATTGCAGCTCCTAAGTTTTGAGCCAATTTAACCGCTTCGTCCAATAAAAAATTATTGACCGAATTATCGGCTTCTTGTATTCTTCCGGATAAATGATAATGAAAAAAATTATAATAATGAAAAAACACAGATGCACACACTATTTTTCCTTGACAATCTTTTATCTGTATTAAATAAATATGCTTTTTTAATAATTGAAACATATTCAGAAAATAATTTCGATTAAAAAAGTAATACGAATCGGCATGAACAGCACGCATACTTTGATGATAGATTTCCATAAATTGTTCAATATCTTGCATAGAAGGCTCATGCATTATTATAGCACTATAACCGATTTTTTGTGCTTTGCGTATCATATTTCTATTGGTAGAAGAATATGCATGTTTCCAAATATCCTCATAGGATTGACAAATATTTAATCCCACTGTTTTTCTATCCAATAGTATGGTATGTGTTTTTAAAGGAATATTATAATTATTTAGTAAAGGATGAAATCTTATAAATTCAGCAATAATATGATTATCTAAACAGTACTTATTAAAATTAAGATAAAAATCTTGAATAAATTCATCCTCATAAGAATTCGAAATTATTCCTGTATATCCATAAACCGATTGTATATCAAAATATTCATCATCTAATTTATAACCTAATCTATTTATATTGTTTAATAAAAATTTATATAAAACCTTTTTATTTCCTTGCGAGTAAATATATTCTTTATAAATACCTTCCCCATTATTTTCATATAACTTAAAATAGGCATCCGTAAAATAAATATCAGGCAATTTATTTATCATTAATAGTTGAATTTAAGTTATTCTTATTAAATATATCTTTAGTAATTCCTAACATTATTCTATCATGAAATTCTCCATGTATAATAACATCATCTTTCAATAAACCTTCTTGAAGAAAACCTGCACGTAAATCCATTTTTAAAGCACCCGGATTATTGTCTAACATAAATCCATACATTCTATTTAAGCCCATTTCATTAAAACCATGATCTAACAATTTATTAACAACCTCTGTTCCAATTCCTCCACCCCAATAATCCGGATTTCCAATAGTTATAAAAGGTTCAGCTTTTCTATTTTTCCAATCAATATTACAATAACCGGCAAATCCTATTGCTTCATTATTCTGTTTATAGACTATTATAAAATCTTCCCTACTGACATCTTTTATAATACTTTCATACCATAATTCTAATTGATATAAAGATATTGGAACAGATAACAATAAAGTTTCTCTTACTATAGGATTATTCATCCATTTATGCTTAAGTTCTAAGTCTCTTTTTTCTAATGCTCTTAGAAATGTTCTTTTCGTTTCAATCATATAATTATTTTTAATTATTTAATTTTTTAAAATTGATTTAATTTTTTTGATATTATCCATCTGATTATTTATTGGAATTGAAAGTATATTTTTTGATAAATCTAAACATTCTTCAAATTCCATTTCTACAACTTCATCTGAAAGTATCCAGTGAATAGGACAATATATATTTACTTTAAATAAAGCTTTTCGAATCTTATCCCTTTCTTTTATAAGAATAGGAAACGCTAAAGGATATATATTATCGGGCAAGGCTTTAAATAAGGCTATATCTTTAAAGTTTTCTAATAATAATGAATAATTATTCTTACGCAATTGTTTGTCTTTATTTAAATCCATTCTATTTAAAATATATTCATCGTAACGCGTAAAACCCATGTGTTTATTCACATAATAAGCATTGTTTGCCTTATTAAAAGCATTCAAAAAAAAGGATTCCCTGATTCCAAATGTATAATGCGCATAACGATAAAAACGTCCTGCTAATTTATGTGTGAAATATTTTTTATGAAAAGTCTTAATCGAATTATCAATCTTGTTTTTTGAAAGAATAAAACTCCCCTCTACAGGAAAAAATTTTCTAAAACTAGTGAAAGCATAATCCCCTAGTATACATTCTTTAGGTAAATAAAAAGCTTGCACAATGTCTTGAATCAACACAATTCCCTTATGTTGAGTATCTAAGAGTAAGGATTTGGTTTCTTCTTGTAAATCGAAACCAAAATAATTAATAAAAAAAACTGCTTTTACATTTTTGGTAATTTTGTTTTGTAAGTCTATTGTATGTATGGATAAATCTTCCTTTATTTTGTAAAACTGATAGTTGATTCCATATTCTTTAAAAGGAATTAGAATCGTAGGACATAAATAAGAAGGTAATAAAACGATTTCATTCTTATTAAAATTCAAATGTTCCAATATAATACGTAAAGAATAATAACCGCCATAAGTAAATGTTAGATATTTGTCGGGATAAGATATTTTCAATTCTGTTTTAAAATTATTCTTTGCTTTCGTAAATAACATCGCAGGCGAATAATATGGTTCACCACCAATAGCAATTGTTTTATTTTTTTTATCCATCATTATATTCTGATACTACTTGGAATATTAACTATTCTATCTGCCAAATAGTGTGTATTTGTTAAATAATCGGTTTTGCAATGCCTAAACATAGGCAAGGTGTGCATTAATTGCCAAGCGGGTCGTGTCATTACCCCATTTTCATTGCTTTGTTGTAAAAAGGCTTGTTGAGCTTGTTTGTCTTTTAGTAAAATTACATTTAACCAATAGTTGGATCGGCTGTGCAATGGTTCCGTAAAAAATTCTATTTCCGGCAGATTTTCAAAAAAAGCTTGATAACGAAAAGCGGTTTCCCTTTTATTGGCAATAAAGCTTTCCACATTTTCCATTTGGGCACAGCCCAAGGCGGCATTGATATTGGGCATACGGTAGTTATAGCCAATGTGATCGTGCACAAACTCCCAGGCATGAGGCACTTTGGCTTGGGTGGTGAGGTGTTTGGCTAAAACTCCCGTTTCTGTATCGCGGAATAACAACATCCCACCTCCGCCGGTGGTAATGGTTTTGTTGCCGTTAAAACTCAATATGCCTATGGGGGCAAAGGTGCCGGTATGCTTGCCTTTG
>Ga0116160_1004334_pt1 | contig 11887 bp, 11 predicted proteins | sample AD_JPNAS2_MetaG_FD_89879 | JGI IMG/M metagenome (GOLD analysis project Ga0116160, IMG submission 89879) | Active sludge microbial communities of municipal wastewater-treating anaerobic digesters from Japan - AD_JPNAS2_MetaG | ecosystem: Engineered > Bioreactor > Anaerobic > Digestate | place...
AAACTGAGATTTTCTCTGATGCTGTGGGGATCGGTTCCCACAGCATCAGAACATTTAAATTATCAAAGATCTAAGAGGATGTATACATGGAAACTGAAATAAGAGAAATGCTTGAATCATATAAAAGACTTTATCGGGAGCTTGACGATACCGGCGGGCCGGCGGAAAACGGCGAACTGTTTGAAGCTATTATTGGCCTAGAGGAAGATATCCTCAAATCAGTTGACCTCCCATTAGCTCAGATGTACCGGAAGATTCTATGGGGAGACGATATCGAAGGGGTCATGAAGCAATTGGACGTGGCAAGGGATGATTATGAAAAGAATGGATTGCATGATCCTACCCTGGTGCTGGTAAACGCGATCATCAACAAAATTGACGAGCCTGAAAATGTACTCCCCCTGGCTGGATTATCATTGCATACCTACCAGGAATTTCTGTTCAGGGAGAAGCTCCTGGCTGCCAATACTCCGGCTGAAGCTGATGAGATTATCGCTGAGATGAGGAGCGCTGAGGAACATCTCAACGATCTGGGATTGCTGGGGCTTGGTGGTATCAAGAAGTATCCGGATCTCTACTGCATGCTTTGCGCTGCTGGCATGCATAACCTCGACGAGTTTCTGATGTTGAATGATGCCTTTGATCTTGATGATGAAGACATGACTGCAAAACAATTTTGTCTCAGAGGGTTTATCCGTACCACGAAAGGTAAATACGAAGAGGCTATAATTGATTTCACCCATGCGATACAGGTGATGCCCGGGATTGCAAACATCTACTATAATCGTGCCATTGTTTATGAAATGATGAGTGATAAGGCTGCGGCAATGGATGATTATAACGATGCTATTCAGCTTGATCCCGATGATTTTAAAGCATTATGCAATAGGGGCGTACTCAGAGCCGATTGGGGATGGCATGAAGAGGCACTCGAGGATTTTAACCGTGCCATTACCCTTAATCCGGATGCCTTCCAACCGTATTGCAACAGGGGCAACCTGCTCGCATTACTGGAAAGGCATGAGGATGCTATTGATGATTTTTCCAAGGCGATAATGATGAGGCCTGATGAGGCGTATCTATATTGCAACCGCGGGGTCAGCTATTATCAACTTGGCCGCAAAAACAAGGCGCTGCAAGACATTAAAAGATCGTCGGACATGGGATTTGAGTTAGCGGAAGAGTTTATGTTCAAGTTTTTCCCGAATGAACGCATTGAGAACTAATAATGTTTATGGCGGAAGGAGCTCAATGGAACCTATGATATTTGACTGTATATGATATAATGGATGTTATATGAAACGTTTTTTGCTAACTATACTAGTTATAGCACTATGTTCCCAAGAAGCTTTATATGCGCTCGGGAACAGGGCCGTGGTTATTTCCGTGACTGACGGAGATACCTTAAAGGTCATGTATCAGGGAAAGAAACAATCCGTCAGGCTCATTGGCATAGACGCCCCTGAATCCAGAAGAAATAGCAAGGCGCTAAAGGATTCGGCCCGGAGCAGCAGAGACCTCGAGACGATCGTTTCCCAGGGCAAGATTGCCAAGAAGTATGTTAAAACTTTGGTTAAGAAGGGTAATTCGGTAAGGATCGCATTCGACATAGAGAAGAGGGACCGGTACCGCAGGTTGCTCGCCTATGTCTATCTGGCCGATGGAAGGATGCTCAATGATATCATTATCCGAAACGGATACGCGAGCCCATTAACAATATCGCCCAATGTTAAATATAGAAAGAGGTTCCTGAGATCATATAAGTATGCCAGGAAGCACCGGTTGGGTTTGTGGAAATAAAGATATAATCAATAATCATTGGGAGGGGATGCCTTATGATGGAATTTTACCATGTATTGAAAATGGAATGCGATTGCAAGAGTGATAGTACATACTGCTGGGACGAAGTTCCATTGTTTCTGGAAGAAGGCGAAACCAAGGAGTTGGGGATTAAAACGCTGGAAAAGTGGGGCTGGGATCTTTCCGAACCGGATTACCATGTCTGTCCCTACTGTAATAAAGGTCTCAAGATGGACGATGTTCTGCCCTCCAGGCTCAGGAGAGTGAAATAATGGAGAATAACAATAAAATACTCGGTGGGCTCTGGGGCGCCGTAGTGGGCGATGCCCTTGGCGTACCAGTGGAATTCCTGACTAGAGAAGAAGTGCGGCAGGATCCGGTCACCGGTATGCGGGGTTTCGGCACATTTAAACTGCCTGCCGGATCATGGTCCGACGATTCGTCGCTGCTGCTTTGTACCGCTGACAGCCTGGTCCATGGGTTTAATCTGAACGACATGGCAACCCGGTTCATAAAGTGGTATTCGGAAGGCCTATGGACGCCCTATGGCAAGGCTTTCGATATTGGCAATGCCACAAGAGCCGCTATCAGCCGGCTTAAGCGCGGTATTTCTCCGGAACTGGCTGGCGGTGACAGCGAAGGTGATAATGGTAATGGCTCACTCATGCGGATCATTCCTGTGGCGGAAAGATTTCACAAAATGGATGTTGATGAGTTTATCAGCCGCGTTCATACAGTATCATCCATTACTCACCGGCATTCGCTCTCGCTCATGGCCTGCGGAATCTATTGCCTTATTGCGCGGAATCTTCTTGAAGGGAAATCACCTATGGAAGCGTACCATGAGGCAATAGATAAGGCTTCTGGTATTTATAATAAGGATCCGTTTAGGATGGAATTGCACTATTTCCGTCGAGTGTTTGGCTGCAAGATTGCTTCATTACCGGAAGATTCCATTAAATCTTCAGGGTATGTGATAGATACACTTGAGGCGTCTATCTGGTGCCTACTCACATCCGGGTCATATAGTGAAGCAGTGCTGAAAGCAGTGAACCTGGGATATGACACTGACACCACCGGTTGTGTGACAGGCGGACTGGCGGGGATCCTGTATGGGTATTCCGGGATTCCGGGGGAGTGGGTCGATGCGATCGCGCGCAGAGACGATATCGATAAGCTTTTTCAGGGTTTGGTTGAAGGGATTTAATATTGAGAAGGAGAATAATATGAATAATGAAAATGTGTTTAATAATGTAAAAGATATATCAATATCCAGACTCAAAAAGGGATATTCTATTCAAATTGGCAATCATAATGTCTTGGAATATCCTGACGCGTCAAATTTTGAATGGCGCATCGCCCAGGGGATGTCACCCTCATTGTATCATATGTATTTCGGGAATGAGACTGGTGATAAGCATGAATTTAATTTTCACATCACATTCAATGAACCATGTGATGTGAGAGTATCGAACGGCCATCCGCGTTGTTATATACATATTGAAAACGCTAAAGGATAATCATGGAAGCATTCTGGCAGTTCCTGATGGATATCTCGGCCCGGCATATCACGCCTTACGGCTTGTATATACCTGGTGAACCGTACAAGCTGATCCTGTGGAATGAGCTGCTGGTGATACTATTGTCTTTCACCATGACGATACTATGGCTCAAGAACCGGGTCCTGAGGCGTCAGCTTGCCGGGGAGCGGTTAAAGGTGATGAAGGCTCGCCCGTTTTTGTATACTGTTCCCCGGGTAAAACCGGAATACCGATTTGTGAACGGGCTCGTAACCCTGGATACTGTTGAAAAAATAATTGCAGAATACAATCTCATCTGGTTGAAATATATTGATTTTAAAGGGAATGTGACTGAACGGACCATCGAGTTCCATGAAATATTTCAAAATGAGGGTCATTGGTATATCGAGGGATTCTGTCTGCTCCGATGTGAGGATAGGTCATTTCGGATTGACAGAATCATTGAGATCAAACCGGTAATTGATGATTCTCATGATCAACCAGTACCTGAATATCAGAGCGAGAATAATATTGAAGATGATATTCCCTGGTCGCATATATGAAAGAAACTAATATGACCCATACTCTTAGCAAATCCACCTTCCTGCGCGGCCTCCAATGCAGCAAGTCGCTCTGGCTGAACAGGCACAAGCCCAACCTGCGCGATGAGATAACCGCGGACCAGCAGGCTGTTTTCGATCGCGGTCATGACGTTGGCAAATTGGCCCATGAACTTTTTCCGGGTGGGGCAGATTCGTCGCCAGTGGACAGGGACTACGCTGGCGCTGTAAAGCGCACCGCCGAAATCATTGAAAGTGGTGAAAAGGTCATTTATGAGGCTGCTTTTTTATACAATGGCGTTCTCTGTCTGGGGGACATTCTGGTCAAGGGCAGGGGAGGGTGGAAGCTCTACGAGGTTAAAAGCTCCACTGGCTTGAAGGATGTTTACCTTCCCGATGCGGCAGTGCAGTACTATATCATGACCGGCTGCGGGATAAAACTAACCGACATCTCTATTGTCTATCTCAATAACCAATACGTGCGACAGGGCGATCTGGACCTGAACGAGCTTTTTACCATTGAGAGTGTTTTTGACCAGGTTGAAAGCATGCAGGGTGAGATATCCGAACAGGTTGATGAATTAAAGAAAATACTTTCCCTGAAGAAAGTCCCGGATATTGAAATCGGCCCGCAATGCTCTGACCCCTATGACTGCGATTTCATAGGCCATTGCTGGGAGCATGTGCCTTCGCCATCGGTCTTCGATGTTAATAGGCTTAACACAGAGAAGAAATTCGAGCTCTACCGTTCAGGTGTGATACGGCTTGAGGATATCCCTGAGGACTATCCCCTGAACAATCGCCAACAAATACAGGTGGATGCTCAAGTATCGGGTAAAAAGCATATCGACAAACTGGATATATCGTGTTTCCTGGAATTGTTGACCTATCCGCACTATTACATGGACTTCGAGACCTTTATGCCTGCTGTGCCGCTCTTCGACAACGAGCGGCCATACCAGCAGATCCCGTTCCAGTTCTGCGTGTATTATCTTAGCGCGAAAGGAGCAAAGCCTGAGTTGCGTGAGTTCCTGGCGCAAGCGGGAGCTGATCCGCGCGAGGCGTTTATCCGCGCGCTTATCAAGGCTACGCCCGCTCCTGGACCGATTGTTGTGTACAACAAGGCGTTTGAGGCAACGCGCATGGCTGAGCTGGCAAGTGATTTTTCCGCGTATGAGGCTGAACTCACTGATCGTCAGGAGAGGCTGGTGGATTTACTGGAGCCGTTCGCGAAGGGATACTTCTACGATCCATCCATGGGAGGGAGCGCCTCGATCAAGGTGGTGCTGCCGGCGCTGGTGAAGGACCTGTCATATAATGGGCTGCCTATCAGCGATGGCGGCATGGCGATGCAGGCGTATGAGCATCTGTGGGTGGAGACAGATTCGGAGAGGAAAAAGGAGATTCGCGCTCAGCTCCTGGAATATTGCAAGATGGATACGTGGGGGATGGTGAGAATAGTGGAGGAGTTGGAGAAGATTGTCATTTGATAATTTGGCAAATATGCAATTATGTTCAGTAATAAAATGGTATATTCCTGTACGTGTTAGGTGTTAAAATCTTGACATTCGTTAAGTAGAATATTCAAAATTTATTATTAATAACCATCCGGGGGGATGTAACTAATATTTGATATAGTACATTTTTTATTATCGAAAGGGTTTAACCTAATCTTGGTTAATAGTTGACCCGAGATTTGTACGGATTTTTTTAAGGAGGAGGCTGTTGAATTTTAGCATCCTACTGACGGCGAGATGAAGCCATTGGGGATCTTTTATAAGGCTTCGATGAACAGGGAAGGGTGTTAATTATAATGATTGATGTGGAATGTTAGTTTTAAACGAAATTCTGGTATTCGTGGTTGTGTAAAATTACGGCTTTAATCAACTTGATGAGGTGTAAGAATGACAGATAATACAACCCTAAGATTTGAATGTTGGGACAATGCTGTTCATTCATTTGGAACAGGATATATATTTGAAAAGAAATCATTCAAGGTTCTTATTAAAATGCGAATTTTACAATTTTTTGGAATAGGCGTCCCATTAAGTCTCGGAGGAATTGTTATTGCATTAGGTGGTAATTTTTCTTTCATGAATTACCTATTAATATTTGTTGGCGTTATTGCTACATTGCAATTATTGGGAACTTTGTGGTCACTTATTGCAAAATGGGATGATCTGTATGCATATTCAATTGAATCAAAAATGAACAATTATAGATTAGCTGATAAATTTAGCTTTTTAGCAAAAAGTCCTCCTGAAGATATAAATCAGTTTAAAATTCAGTATGAAATATTGAAGAAAGATGATGAGATTAGAAATAATTTTGATAACAAACAGAATATTTCTGAAAAAGAAAAAAGAATGGGATTAAGAGCTGCCTTGCGACAATATCAAAGAGAATGTATTTGCTGTCATAAAACACCAGTCTCGATGAGGCCAAGCGATTGTGATGTTTGTGGCAATTTTTAATATTTTGGAGGAATTTTATGGATCAACAAACAAAAACCGTATTTAATGGATATTTAAATTTAAGTGCAGAACAAAGAAGTGATTTGATAGATGTAATAAATGATTTTAATCATAAAGATGCAGTTAAAAGGCAAGAATTAAAAAAAGCTTTTAGTGAGTCTGAAAGGAAAGTACATCTAGGACCTACCAGAGGCAATTGTCCATGTTGCGGTAGATAAAATAATTTGTGAAGCTACAACTGTGCTGAGATTGGAGAAAATAATATTGTATTAGTAGCCTTTTCCGACTTGGCATCGGCAACTTTTAAGTGATAGCTGGCTAGGGGATATAACATTAATAAGCGATTCATCTCTTCGCTCATAAGGTTTAGCCATATATTGTCTCAGTCACACTTCAATTAGCTTGCTATCCTGTTAATATATGATCCATGGTGGATTTAATGAATTAGGGTAATATGAATAGGAAATATCGATTAACCCTGTTTATTTCATCATTAATATTAATCATTATTATAGGTAGATCAGTAACTGGAAGCTTTGAATTTATTGCATCTGATTTTTGGTTTGTTTCAGGTATCCTATTAATATTCTTACTTTCATTAATTGATCAACCATTCTTTTCTACTGAAGCAAATATATTTGTTAATTCAGTAACTGCACTCATGTCGCTTTTATTAATTCAAACTCAAGATCGATCAATTGCATGGTATACTTTTTTGGGGTTAACTATATTCTTGTTGATTACCAGCTATGCAATCATGTGGATAAGAAAAAATCCATTAAAAAAAGAACCGGTTATAATAAAAGTAATATATCTGACTATTTCAAAAATTGGACGGCCGGAGTGCATTTTTTCAATTTTCTTTATTTGGGGTTTAATAAGAAAATTTGGTGTAAATTCTTATGAAACAAATTCATTTCTTTTATTTTGGGGATTATTTATTATTCTTCACTTACCAGAAGTTATAAATAAGATCACTAATGGCGCATATTTAAAATTTATTTCGAGTAGTGATATTGGAATTTTGTCCGGATTTATTAGTCCATCAATAGCAATAGTACAAATAAAGAATAAAGAAATGCTAGATACTGGTACAATTTTAGATTTTTATTATAGAGATGATAAAATTTCAACTGGTATATTGATTGATGACAGATTAATTCTAGGTAAAAGGATCGGCAAAATTTCCATTCAAAAACAAGAATCACAGTATTTTCAAATATCAAATGAAAAAAAAGAAAATATTTATATAAAAAAATCTAATGATCAATCTAATAATTTGGGAATTGTTATGAGTTCCGTTGATAGAGGAACTGAATTAGGAAAATTGTGTTTTTATTTAAATCCAAAATTGAATATGATAGAGGGTGAGATAGTATGGGTTACAATAAGTAATAATGAAAAAGGATTCTACCAAGTAATATCTGCAAGTCTTGTTTGTGAAACTGAAAACTCGGAGAATTCATTATTTTCAACAAAAGTTATTGCAGGTCAACTTGGGAAATGGAATACAAAAACCTGCCGTTTTGAGCCAATAAACTGGGTGCCTCAAGCAGGTGAAATGATTTGTAAAAGTAATGAGAAAACAATAGATGAAATAACTATACCCGATGGACAACTATTAGTTGGTACTGTTCCTAATTCAAAATTTCCAGTACATGTAAACATTCAAGATACAGTTACTCATAATACAGCAATTATAGGTGTAACTGGTAGTGGGAAGTCATACCTATCTTTTCATATTATTGAAAAATTATCTCAACATAAAATTAAAGTATTAGTTCTCGACTTGAGCAGGCAACATTGGATATTTTTAGAAAAGAATAATAATGTAACAGCAATACCAGAAGTGGGGAAGGTTGAAGAATGGTATCAAGATAATACATCTTACATTGGCATATATCAATTTGCAAATGAAACATCAAGTTATCCCAAAGCAACTGCTGATTTTGTTGAAAAAGCATTTTCTCTTGTTTCTCAAGTTAAATTAAAGGCAGGTGAAAATGAACCTGCAAAATTATGCATTGTATTTGAAGAAGCACATTCACTTATTCCAGAATGGAACCAAGTGTCTCAGCAATCTGATACACAGTGTGTTAATAGAACAGCAAGATTTTTATTGCAAGGTAGAAAATTTGGTCTTGGTTGCATGTTAATTACACAAAGGACAGCCAATGTAACCAAAACGATATTAAATCAATGTAATAGTATATTCGCAATGCAATCATTCGATCAAACAGGTTTAGATTTTTTATCAAATTACATGGGTTCAGAATATTCTCACACAATATCTACACTTCCAAAACAACATTCTATTTTAGTTGGCAAGTCATCATCTTCTGCTCATCCTATATTATTTAGCATAATTGATTTAAAAGATAGATATATTGAAAAAAAATCATGCATTGATCAGGCTCAACCATCAGTGGCTACGACTGATTGATTGTTTGAATAGTGAGTTAGTTATAGAACGTAGTGCAAATAATAGAGCGATAAGATTATTAACTTCGCTTTATTTGAAAGTCAGCTTATTATAAACACAAAAGCACATGAATTATACATATTCATGGTTCGCTGATTATAAAAAACAAAAATTATATATAGTACTATGATAAAAGAATTACCTTCAATTGAAAAGCTTTGGAAAGAATTAAACATCAATCCAAACGATGCCCAACGTAAAGCCATATTGCATGGTGATGGCCCCCTTTTTATTACTGCTGGCCCTGGCTGTGGTAAAACAACAGTATTAAAATGGCGTGCATTAAACCTCATTGTCTACAAAGGCATTAAACCTGAAGAAATATTTCTCGGTACCTTTACAGAAAAAGCAGCTCGACAACTACAACTCGGATTATCATCACTTTTAGGTGTCGTTAGTAACTATACTGGGAAACATTACGATCTGGCAAAAATGTATGTCGGGACCATCCATTCATCGTGCAGGAAATTATTGGGTGATAGAAGATTCTCGGCAGATGGCAGCAGGTCAGCTATGCCAATATTCTTGGACGAATTATCTCAATATTTTTTTGTATATAATTCTCGCTTCTGGAACCAACTTTTGGGAATAATTGGTCTCGATTCTAAAGAGGCTCATGAATTAATCAATAAAGAACTTGATAGTGGATGGTATACTTCTAAATCAAAACATACGGCAGTAGCAAATTGCATTGGTTTTTTCAATAGACTATCAGAGGAATGTGTTGATCCTCGCGAAGCGAAAAATAAGCTGCTGAAAACCAAGGGTAAATCCGGCGCAATAACCTTGCTAATTGACTTGTATTCATTTTATTTGGAATCCTTAAAAACATCATCAACCATAGAACAAGTTGATTTTTCAATTTTACAGCAAAAGGCTCTCGAACTAATTGTAAATAATGAAAATTCCGGGAACATTTTCAAATATATAATTATAGATGAATATCAAGATACCAACTACGTTCAAGAGCAGATCTTTTTTAATCTTGCAAGAATAAATAAAAATATTTGTGTAGTCGGTGACGATGATCAATCTCTCTATCGTTTCCGAGGAGCCACAGTTGAAAATTTTGTTGATTTTAAAGATCGATGTCAAGCATATCTTCGGTTAAATCCTGAAGAAATTAATCTAAAGGAAAACTATCGCTCACGTACTCCGATAGTTGAGTATTACAAGAAGTTTGTTCTCACCATTGATTGGAAGAAGGAAAGACCAGCACGCGGACATTTCCGAGTTATGGATAAGGAACTAATTGCAAAACGCAAGGAGCCCGGGCCGGCAGTGATTATTTCTAAACCAGGTAAGCCTGACAATGTATTTGCTGAAATAGCTCAACTGGTGAAAGAAATCATTGATAATAAAAAAGTGGATGATCCTAATCAGATAGCATTTTTATTTCCCAGTTTGAAAAGTGTACAAACGAACAAGGCAAAACAAGAACTTGAAAAACTTGGTTTAAACGTCTATGCACCACGTGCGGGAAGGTTCGTTGAAGTCCAGGAATCTTATGAAATACTTGGACTTTTTTTATTAATATTTGGAGATCCACCACGTTTTGATGAAGTGTATGGTGATCTTAAGGAATTTTATCAATGGCAGGAAGAAGCAAAAGAAGCTGCTGGCAGCTTGATTAAGAAGGATGGATTTTTAAAACAATATATTGAAGATAAGAAGGATGAGATCAAAACAATTATAGCTGATTATCAGAAGTTAGTAAAGATAATCGATAAGCATAAATGGGATATTAACTCTATTTATGATAATAATAACATGAAGCGAGTTCTTTCTCAAGTACCTGGTTTATCTGAAAAAGCGGTAAAGTCCATAACTAATCGTCGTTTTTCAGAACTCGTGGAAAAGAGGAAAACTGATGGCAGACCTTATACATTAAAATATATTGTTATACGAGCAACATCTCTCGACTGGAACTTGCTTGATTTATTTTATCAATTAAGCGGCTTCGATCATTTCCGGAAATTATATGATCTAGCTGCAAAAGGTAAAGACGAAGGCCCAATCTGTAATCTTGGTCTTCTAAGTCAATATCTTTCCCGTTTCATGGAAGAGTTTACACCCATGATTACAGGACAATCTTTGCATGAAAGCAAATTTCACAACATGTTTCTTAATTCATATATATATGCGTTATATAAACGGGGAGAATCCGAATACGAAGACGCGGAAGATCCTTTTCCCCGTGGCAGGATACCTTTTCTTACCATCCACCAATCAAAGGGTCTGGAGTTTCCTGTAGTCATAATGGCTAATCCCAGAAAAAATGCAGGTGGGCCAAGAAAGAATGAGATACTGATAAGAAAGTTAATAGATCGTCAAGGAGAACCACTTGATAAAATATCACAATTTGATTTAATGCGCATGTTTTATGTGGCACTGTCGAGGGCTAAAAACTTATTAATTATTCCATATTTTAGTTCTCAAGGTAATTGGATGAATAAGGAATTTCAGGAATTAGTTGATGAATGTTGTTCGACTATTGAAGAATTTGATGTCAATACTATGCCAGATGCATCATATAAAACTGATGATATCGGTTCAGTTTATTCATATACAGGTGATTTTGTAACATATAAAAAATGCCCACGAAGCTATATGATTTATAGAAAATATGGCTTTGCACCCTCACGTGTTCAAACAATGTTTTTTGGAAGTTTGATTCACAGGACCATAGAAGATCTTCATTATCATCTTATTTTCGAAAGGGAGAAGAAAAAGAATGGCTAATGAAGTATCCGATATTTTTTTGAATGATATATTTGATCGCAACTATAATATACTTAAGGAGGAGACTGGTCATGCCTTATCGCCAGATCTGAAATCATTTGCTCGAATGCAAGTACTATATTATTGGCATAAATTAAAAGAAATAGCTAATAATGTAACCGAAACGGAGGTCAAGTTAAGTTTACCAAACCGGATCTCACCAGGTAATAAAAAGTTCACTATCGAGGGTATAGTGGATATTGTTTGGGGAGTTGATAAAACTGTCATGTATGATATTAAAACTCACGAACCTGAGCAGATTCAAAATAA
>Ga0116160_1004338_pt1 | contig 11882 bp, 9 predicted proteins | sample AD_JPNAS2_MetaG_FD_89879 | JGI IMG/M metagenome (GOLD analysis project Ga0116160, IMG submission 89879) | Active sludge microbial communities of municipal wastewater-treating anaerobic digesters from Japan - AD_JPNAS2_MetaG | ecosystem: Engineered > Bioreactor > Anaerobic > Digestate | place...
CCCGAAAGATGTGCAGGAGAAAATCCGCGCCAACCCCTGGATCAAAGAAGTGTCGGTGGGACGGGAGCTTCCGGATCGTCTGATCATCGACTTGAAGGAGCGCAACGCCGTGTCGCTGGTGAAAAAGGACAACGGATTCTATCTCATGGATTTCGACGGGATCACCTTCAAAAAGCTGGAATTGACCGACGACATGGATCTGCCCATCCTCACGGGCTACCAGGGTAAGGGCGAAGAAAGCCGGATTCTGCTTATGCGGACCATGGAGCTGCTCCGCCATCTGGCGACAAAAAATGATTATCCGAACATAAAAAACGTCTCCGAAATAAACGGCAACGAGCGTTACGGACTGTCGGTCTTCACCAACAGCGGGTTGTGCCTCTTTCTGGGTTTCGATAATTATGAAAGCAAATTCAAACGGCTGTTACCGGTGATGGCCGATCTGGAGCGCCGCAATCTTAAGACCGGTCATCTCTATATCGATCTGAGCGACCCGGTGAAGATCACCGTCCAGCGTCGGGAGGTCCTGGCGCCGGCGCCGGAGGCCACAGGCAAAAAAGGATTCAAGACATAAAGGAAAGAGGAAGACAGGCATGGCTAAAAAAGCGAACATCATCGTCGGTCTGGACATCGGCACCACTAAGACCTGCGCCGTCGTCGGCGAACTCACCGATCAGGGAATCGACATCATCGGCATCGGTTCCAGCCCCTCCGAGGGCCTGCGCAGGGGGGTCGTGGTTAACATCGACAGCACCGTGGAGGCCATCAAAAAGGCGGTGGAGGAAGCTGAAAAAATCTCCGGCAATCAGATCCGCTCCGTCTATGTCGGCATTGCCGGCGGGCACATCAAGGGGCAGAACAGCCTGGGGATCATTGCCGTCAAAGGGCGGGAAGTGGATGAGGAAGATGTCCAGCGGGCCGTGGAGGCCTCCAAGGCCATCGCCATTCCCCTGGATCGGGAAATTCTCCACACCCTTCCCCAATCATACATCGTCGATGATCAGGACGGCATCCGGGATCCCATCGGGATGTCCGGAGTCCGTCTGGAAGCCAAGGTGCACATTGTCACCGGCGCCTCCGCCTCCATCCAGAACATCGCCAAATCGGTAAGCCGGGTCGGCCTGGACATCGAAGAGATCGTCCTGGAACAACTGGCCTCCAGCGAGGCGGTGTTAAGCGGCGACGAGAAAGACCTCGGGGTGGCCATGCTGGACATCGGCGGCGGCACCACGGACATCGCCGTCTTTTCCGAGGGCAGCATCAAACATACCGCGGTGCTCCCCGTAGGCGGCAACTATGTCACCAGTGACATCGCCACCGGCCTCAGGACCCCCGCCGGGGAAGCGGAAAAGCTTAAAATAAAATACGGCTGCGCCTATTCCCCCCTGATTCCCAAGGACGAAGCCATCGAGGTCCCCAGCGTGGGGGGGCGGGAGCCCCGGGAGGTATCGCGCCAGATCCTGGGCCGCATCATCGAGCCCCGGATGGAGGAGATCCTCTCCTTGGCCCAGAAGGAGATCGTCCGGTCCGGTTATGAGGAACTCATGGCCGCCGGGGTCGTCCTCACCGGTGGTACCTCGATCATGGAGGGGGCGCCGGAACTGGCTGAACAGGTCTTCAATCTGCCGGTCCGCCGGGGACAACCCACGGGGATTGGCGGGCTCACCGATATCGTCAACAGTCCCATGTATGCCACCGGCGTGGGACTCGTTCTTTACGGCAGCAAACATATAGCCAGAGATTATAAGCGGGATGGCGGATCCTTAGGCAAATGGTTCCAAGGTATAAAAAAATGGTTTATCGAATTCTTTTAATGGGGAGGGAAGAAAATGTTTGAACTCACGGACTTATCAACTACCAACACGGCCAGGATCAAGGTAATCGGGATCGGCGGCGGTGGTGGCAATGCGGTGAACACGATGATCTCCTACAATCTCCAGGGGGTCGATTTCATCGTTGCCAACACCGACACGCAGGCCCTGGGCGCATCCACATCGCCGATCAAGATCCAGTTAGGATCGGAAGTCACCAAGGGACTCGGGGCGGGAGCCAATCCGGAGGTGGGACGGCAGGCCGCCACAGAAACCAAAGACCGCCTCCAAGAGCATCTTGAAGGCGCCGATATGGTGTTCATCACCGCCGGACTCGGCGGGGGAACCGGCACGGGTGGGGCCCCGGTAATCGCCGAGATCTGCAAGGACCTCAATGTGCTTACCGTGGCGGTGGTCACCAAGCCCTTCCAGTTTGAGGGCAAGCGCCGGAACTATCAGGCCGAGGAAGGGGTGGACGAGCTGAGACGGATCGTGGACACCCTCATCGTCGTCCCCAACCAGCGGCTCCTGAGCCTGGGGGGTCGCAATCTCTCCCTCCTGGAGGCCTTCAAGAAGGCCGATGACATCCTCTATCATGCCGTCAAGGGGATTTCCGACCTCATCATCATCCCGGGACTCATCAACCTGGATTTCGCTGATGTGAAGAACACCATGTCCAACATGGGACTGGCACTCATGGGGACCGGCACGGCCAACGGTGAAAACCGCGCCGTAGAGGCGGCCCAGCGGGCGATCTCCTCTCCCCTCCTGGAGGACAACAGCATTCATGGAGCCCACGGAGTGCTCCTCAATATCACCGGCGGTCCCGACATGAGCCTCTTCGAGGTCAACGAGGCCTCTTCCCTCATCCAGGCCGAGGCCCACGAAGACGCCAACATCATCTTCGGAACGGTGATCGACGAGAACATGGGCGACGAGATCCGCATCACCGTCATCGCCACTGGCTTCGAAGACATAAGCGGCCGTAAGAACACCGTCGTCAAGATGTCTTCCATGGGCGGCATGAAGCGGGACGACCTTTCCAAACCCGCTTACCTCCGGAAAGACAAGGTAATCGACGGCGCGATGACGGTAAAGATGGGACTCATCGAGGACAACGAGGAACCTGATTTGGAGATCCCCACTTTCCTGAGAAGGCAGGCGGACTGACGGAGTTCCATGTCCTGGGCGATCCGCAACAGGTTCCGGGAACTGTTAAGCCGTGAAGACGGTTACGAAAAGAAGTCCTGGGCAAGCGCCCTCACCATCTGCCTGGCCTATCCGAACCGCTACCGTACGGGTATGGGTAACCTGGGCTTCCAGACGGTATATAAGCTGTTGAACCAGCAGCCCGACGTTCTCTGCGAACGGGTTTTTCTTCCCGACCCCGGGGACGAAGCATCTTTCTCCCCGGGGCCCCTCCCCCTTTTCAGCCTGGAATCCCAGCGCCCCATCCGGGATTTCGACATCGTCGCCTTTTCCCTATCCTTTGAAAACGACTATCCCCACATCCTCGAGATCCTTTCCCTGGGCGGCATTCCCCTCCTTGCCGAGGAACGGACCGCCGGGGACGCCCTCGTAATCGCCGGCGGCATCTGCGTCACCATGAATCCCGAACCCCTGGCGGACTTCTTCGACATCTTCCTTATCGGCGAGGCGGAAGCGATCCTCCCCGACTTTCTCACCGCGCTACACCGCCACCGGGAAAAGGGAGATAAAAAGGAGGAACTTCTCCTCGGTTTGCAGCGGGACGTCCCCGGAGCATATGTTCCGAGACTGTATGCAGTCAACTATCACGACGATGGCCCCATCGCCGCCATGATCCCCGTCGCTCCTTCCCTCCCCCGAAAGATCGGAAAAAAATGGGCGCCGGACATCCAGGATCTGGCCACGGAATCGGTAATTATGGCGCCGGACGCGGAATTCGGGACCATGTACCTCATGGAGATCAGCCGCGGCTGCAGCCGGGGCTGCCGTTTCTGCGCCGCCGGATATCTCTGCCGGCCGGTGCGGTTCCGGAGGCGGGAAAACCTCCAGGGCGCCATTGTTCGGGGGCTGACCAAAGGGAAAAAGATCGGCCTCATCGGCACGGCCGTTTCCGACCATCCGCAATTGATGGAAATATGCCGGGATATCCTGGCCGGCGGGGGGCAAATCGGCGCCGCCTCCCTTCGCTTGGATACGCTCTCCCCGGACCTCGTCGCCTTGCTGAAGCAGGGGGGAATCAAAACCCCGGCCCTGGCCCCGGAAGCGGGATCACAACGTCTCCGGGACCTGATCCGAAAAGGGATTTCCGAGGCCGACATCACCGAGGCGGCGATGAATCTCCTGAAAGGGGGGTTCGAGCAGCTCCGGCTCTATTTCCTTGTCGGCCTCCCCACGGAAACGGCGGCTGATATCGAGGCCGTCATTGAGCTGCTTCGGCGTCTCTCCCGGCTTACCACAACAGCGGCCGGTCCGGTGGAAAAACGCTTTAAAAGGCTCACCGTCAGCATCAACCAGTTCATCCCCAAGGCGGGGACGCCCTTTCAGTGGCACCCCCTGGAGGACATCCAAACAACCCGGAAGAAGATCCAGTCCATCGCCGGAGCCTTCCGGGGCCAGGGCAACATCAAGATCGCCGCGGAACCGCCGAAAAGCAATTATCTCCAGGCCCTCTTCGCCCGCGGCGACCGGAGGGTGGGACGTCTTCTCCTCGCCCTTCATAATCAGGAAGGCAACTGGATGCGCGCCCGCAAGGAATCCGCTCTCGATCCTGATTTTTTCGTTTACCGCCTCCGGGAGGCAAAAGAAATCTTCCCCTGGGATTTCATTGACTCCGGTGTCCCCAAAACCTTGCTCCGTAGGGAATTTGAAGCCGCGCAGCCCTTGGCGGCAAATAAAATCTATTGACAATATTTTTCCTGCTGTGTTATGGGGCGAGCTCGAATTGCCCATGTGGGGTTGTAGCTCAGTTGGGAGAGCGCTTGAATGGCATTCAAGAGGTCAGGGGTTCGACTCCCCTCAGCTCCACCAAGAAAATCAAGGGGTTGGCGAAGAAAACCAGCCCCTTTTTAATTGGATACAAATTCTCTCCCCGCACTCTCCCCACTTTTCTAAATTCAGTAACTTTTTTAATCAAAAAAACATCAACTCATTTAACATATTATCATTCAGAGCGAATTCATATCAATATTGTGCAAAGATGTTGGCTGCTTGCCCCTTAATCATAGCCCCAAGATCAGGCAACTTCAAATAAGAAAGATACACTGATTGCCCTTTGTAAACAATACGTTGTTGCCACTGGCAAAAGAATTGATGTGGGGAACGGAGAGTTACCCACTGCGCGCAATGAACCCATGTTTCTCTGCAAGAGAGAATCTCACCACGCCAAATAACGCATTTTGCCGCTGTTTATTTTCTCCAACGACCGCCAATTCATCTATCTACGAGAAATCCCCAGGCAACGCATTATCCAGCGCCAGGCCCGGTGATGCTGCACCAATTAGCATCCACATACCCCCCCGGTACTGAATATCCACAATCATTTGGTTACAGAGTCACGCCGCCTACAAAACGGAGCAAATTTTCGGGGGCAGGGAATTTTTAGGTTGGGCTGTATCTTTGGATGATGGCCTCAATACACAAAAGATCGGAGGGATGTGAATGCTTATCCAGAAAATTTGTGATAGACATAGCAAGACAACAAATACAAGTCGTTAACCCCCGGATGTTGAGGGATTATTGAATCCCTGTCAAAACATGCGACTTTTGACGGTGAATTTTCCGACTTCGGAAAAGATGGGTCGATTCATCAGTATCTCTTGACTTAATCATTAAGTATCATTACGATTGGTCACGATTACCTATTGAAAAGGAGTTGCCATGACCACAAAAGTGATTACTGCGCACATTCCCTTGCCATTGGCCGAGAAGGTAGATCAACTGGCCGTTCGACTTGAGCGCTCCCGTGGGTGGATTATTAAACAGGCGTTATCCGCATGGATAAGCCAGGAAGAAGAACGTCAACGCCTGACAGTAGAGGCATTGGCCGATGTCGATGCCGGCTGCGTCATTGACCACCAAGCGGTACAAGCGTGGGCGGAAAGTCTTGGCACCGATAACCCGCTGCCAGTGCCACGATGATGGAATTAAAGTGGACAAGCAAGGCGCTTTCAGATCTGGCGCGGCTTTACGTCTTTTTAGCGCCGGTCAACAAACAGGCCGCGGCCCGCGTCGTGCAATTGCTGACGGCTGCACCAATGCGCTTCCGGGAGTTTCCATACATCGGAGAAAAAATAGAGGGATTCGAGCCGCGTGAAGTTCGCCGCATCCTGGTGGGACATTACGAGATGCGTTACGAAATCCAGGGATCCAAGATTTATGTGCTGCGAATCTGGCATACGAGGGAAGATCGTTAATCGACACAAATCTTAGCATGCGACACTTTTCATTTAGTGAACTGACCGTCTGGATCAACCCGGCGCAGCACTTCGGCGACGTACCGGCAGCGGTCTGGAATTGCCATATCGGCGGCTACCCGGTGTGCGAGAAATGGCTGAAGAACCGCAAGAGCCGGACACTGTCCTACGAAGACCCCAACACTACAAGTGAATCGTTGCGGCCCTGAACGAGACCATCCGTAAAATGACAGAAATAGACGAAATCATCAGGCAGCATGGAGATTGGCCAGCCGCCTTCTCCGGGAACGGCAAAGGGGTTGCGGATCGTTACCGCAACCCCTTGATTTCTCTCATAGGGACTCTCGATTGGAGCTGCGTCTGATCGCACCCCCCCCAATAGCCTCCAGTGAAGTTATCTTGATCGCTATGGTTTAAAAACGCCAGTTGAAGATAATCATCCCCGGCGCCAATTCGTTGGGAAAATTAGTGAACCATTTATTCTGGGATATGATGTTTATGACGCCTAGCTGCACCCCCGAAGAGGCCTTGGCGGCATAATTGAAAAATCCGAGCTGAAGTCCCGTAAGCTGCCCGGCATAGTTCACAAAGCCGGTCTGCAGGCCCTTAAAGGCATCATCCGTGTAGTTTACGAGACCGGATTGCCATCCAACGAAGTTTTTCTGCGTGTAATTGACCAGCGCCCACTGCACACCCTTATAACTATCCGCGTAGTTGAGGAGAAAACCCCAACTGAAACCGGCGCTGTTACCCGTAGATCCATTGGCAAATCCCAGGGCGAACCCTTTCTGCGGGTTTTCACTCCAGATACCGAGGCTGAAACCTTCAATCGTTGTATTTCTGTCAAAAATGGCAATACCCGGGGTAAGGCTGAGTTGAATCGGTTTCGAGTCAGCCATCGCCACACCAGTCGCAAGCATCATGATTCCCAGCACAATGATGAGTATCCTTTTCATATTCCCCTTCCCCTTTCATTGATGAATTTCAACAACGGCCTCTGTCAATAAATACAATTGTCGCCACGGATTCACTCAGACATTTCCCGTCCGCTGCGGAGTTCAATACCATATCCTTCCATCGGTGTTCAAGCCGGATTTTATCGAACCACCCGGAGGTTTTTCGGCGGAAGACATCCGTCTATTTTCTCGCCCCTGCCTTAACGGTCATCTTCCGAACGTTTTTATGACCGAAGGGGAAGAGCGACCTGGTCAGGCGGGCTAGACGGCGCGGCAGGGGCAGGGCCTGATGGATGCGGACCAGACTGGCCCGGGCCGCCACCTCCCCGGCATGAATCAGATCCCGGGTCCGGCTGAAATCCATCCAGTGCAGATCCCCTACTTCCGGTCTGATGATGACATCGGCGTCCTGAAGCTCGATGCCCTCCAACTTGTCCGCGGCGATCTCCCCCGCCCGCTGGAAGATGTCCTGAGCGGTCTCAAAAACAGGGGCGCCCCGGGCATCCCGATCCACCACCACGGCAATAACCACATCGACATCCGCCTGTTTCACCGCATGGACGGGAACCAGGCTGGTGATGCCGCCGTCGGCCAGCAGCCATTCCCCCTGGCGGATGGGCTCCACCGCTCCGGGAACGGCACAGCTTGCCAGCACAGCCTTGCGCAGGGAACCCTCCTTGAACACCACCCTCTCCCCGCTGATGAGATCCGTGGTCACCGCCAGAAAGGGGATGCGGGTGTCTTCGATATTGATGTCAGCGATGAAATAATCGACCAGCGACTGGAACTCCACCGAGGGAAGAATCGCCGGATGAAAAAGGGCCCGCACCATGAGATAGCGGGTTCTCAGGAGGTGGGAGGCCTTTTCAAGGGCATTTTTCTTCCGGGGGTTGACGGTGCTTCCCAGGGCCTGAAGGGCGGAGTTCTTGAAGGCGGGACTCTGTAAATAGCTCTCCACCCGCCGGTGGATCTCCCGGGGGGACAGGCCGCTGGCATAAGCGCCGCCGATGAGGGCCCCGGCGCTGGTGCCGGCAATGAGGTCGATACCGACATCCTCCTGTTCCAGGACTTTGAGGACGCCGATGTGGGAGAACCCCCGGACGCCACCCCCGCCCAGAGCCAATCCCACCCTTTTCCCCGTCCATTTCATCATGACCGCCTTTTTAAGATTCTCTAAGCTCTTCGAGTGCCTATTGCCAAAGCGGAACTGTTTTTCCGGAATCTCAATCTCCGGAGGCCTGCGCAAGCGTTTTCTTCAGGAATTGCCCCGTCATGGATGTCGCGTTGGCCGCCACCTCCTCCGGGGTTCCCACGGCCACGATCCTCCCACCACCAGGACCGCCTTCGGGACCCAGATCGACGATGTGGTCGGCGCACTTGATGATGTCGAGGTTGTGTTCGATGACCACGACGGTGTTGCCCATATCCACCAGGCGCATAAGGACGGTCAGGAGTTTTTCGACATCGTCGAAGTGCAGGCCGATGGTCGGTTCATCGAGAATGTAGAGGGTATTGCTGTTCGCCCGCTTTCCCAGTTCCCGGGAGAGTTTGATTCGCTGGGCCTCGCCTCCGGACAGGGTGGTGGCGGACTGGCCGAGACGGATATAGCCGAGTCCCACATCGGCCAAAAGCTGGAGTTTCTGCCGGATTGCCGGGATGTTCTCGAAAAATCCCAGGGCCTGCTGAACCGTCATGTGCAGGACATCGGCAATATTCTTTTCCCGGTAATAGATATCCAGGGTGTCCTGATTGAAGCGTCTGCCCCGGCAGGCATCGCAGGTGACATAGACGTCGGGCAGGAAGTGCATCTCGATCTTGATGAGGCCGTTGCCCTCACAGGATTCGCAACGCCCGCCCTTGACGTTGAAGCTGAAACGGCCTGGTTTGTAGCCCCGGATTCGTGCTTCCGGCAGCCCCGTAAAGAGGTCGCGGATGTGGGTGAAGACCCCGGTATAGGTCACGGGGTTGGAACGGGGGGTCCTGCCGATGGGCTGCTGGTTCATGAGGATCACCCGTTCGATCTCCCCGAGATCGGCGATTCTGCCGATCTTGCCCATCCCTCCCCGTTGCCGGTTGATCCGCCGGGCCATGGCCTTGTAGAGGGTCTCGATGATCAGGGTGCTCTTCCCGGATCCGGACACCCCCGTCACAACCGTGAAGAGCCCCACGGGTACCCGGAGATCCACATTCTTCAGGTTGTGCTCATGGGCGCCTTCGATGATGATTTGACGGTCCGATGCCACCCTTCTGGCCGCCGGCAGGGGAATGGCCTTTTCCCCCGCGAGATACTGGCCCGTCAGGGACTTCCCGTCCCGGCGGATCTCCTCGGGGCTCCCCTGAAACACCACCTCCCCACCATCAAGACCCGCCCCCGGACCCATGTCGATGATCTGATTGGCAGCCAGCATCATGTCGGCGTCGTGTTCGACCACCAGGACGGTGTTGCCCAGGTCGCGGAGCTTTTTCAGAGTGGCGATGAGGCGCATGTTGTCACGCTGGTGCAACCCCACCGTGGGTTCGTCGAGAACGTACAGGACTCCCACGAGCCCGGAGCCGATCTGGGTGGCGAGGCGAATCCGCTGGCCCTCTCCGCCCGAAAGGGTTCCTGAGGGCCTGTCCAGGCTCAGGTAATCCATCCCCACATCGAGGAGGAAATTGAGGCGATCCCTGATCTCCTTGAGGATCCGCTCGGCGATTTGCACCTCTTTTGCCGAAAGGGACAGGCCGGAAAAGAATTCGCATACCTCCCGAATGGACAACCGGCAGAGATCGTCGATGTTCCGGCCTCCCACCGTGACGGCCAGGCTTTCCATTTTTAGCCGCGCGCCTTGACAGGCGGGGCATTCCCGGAGATTGATGTATCGGGAAAGCTCCATGCGGACCGCATTGGACTGGGTCTCCAGATAGCGCCGGTTCAACTCGTTAAGGACGCCCTCGAAGGCCTTGGTGTAAAAATATCGGCGGCCGCGCCGATCGGTATAGAAACGGATCTTCTCTTTGCCCGATCCGTACAGCAGTGCCTTCTGCACGGCCGGCGGCAGCTCCGCGAAGGGTATGTTGATATCGAAACCGTAATGCCCGGCCAAGGAATCGAGCATCTGGTGATAACTCAGGGAGTCGCGGCCCGCCCAGGGAACGATGGCCCCCTCCCGGAGGGAAAGGCCGCCGTCGGGGACAACGAGACGCTCGTCGAAGAACATCTTGCTGCCAAGACCATCGCATTCATTGCAGGCCCCGTAAGGGCTGTTGAAGGAAAACATCCGCGGGGCCAGTTCGGGTACGCTGATACCGCATTCGGGGCAGGCGTATTTTTCGCTGAAGAGTAGTTCCTCCCCGCCGGCGATCTGGACGGAAACCAGACCTTCGGCAAGGCGGGCGGCCGTTTCCAGGGAATCCCGGAGGCGCTTCCTTATGCCGTCCTTACGGACGAGCCGATCGACGATAACCTCGATATCATGACGCTTCTGTTTATCCAGAACGATTTCCTCCCCCAGTTCCCTGAGTTCGCCGTCCACCCGGATGCGGACAAAGCCGTCCTTGAGCAGTTTCTTCAGTTCCTTGTGAAACTCCCCCTTCTTGCCCCTGATGACAGGGGCCAGGATGTTGAATTTGGTCCGGTCGGGAAAGGCAAGGATGGCCTCCACCATCATGTCGATGGTCTGGGAACGGATCTCCCGGCCGCACTGGTAGCAATGAGGGACGCCAATCCGGGCGAAGAGGAGGCGGAGATAGTCATATATCTCCGTGACCGTGCCGACGGTGGAACGGGGATTTTGACCGGCGGTGCGCTGCTCGATGGCGATGGCCGGCGACAGTCCCTCGATGGACTCCACGTCCGGCTTGTCCATCTGGCCGATGAACTGCCGGGCGTAGGCGGAGAGGGACTCCACATAACGCCGCTGGCCTTCGGCGTAAATGGTGTCGAAGGCAAGGGAGGACTTTCCGGAGCCGCTGACCCCGGTTATGACCACCATCTTATCCCTGGGGATGTCGATGTTGACGTGCTTGAGATTGTGCTGGGAAGCCCCCTTGATCCTGATAAACTCCATAAAGCTCAGAGCTTGACCTCGACCAGGGATTTGGCGCGGAGCTCGGCGATCCACGTCTCGAATCTTTTGGCGGCCTTCTCGTCTTCCAGTTTCATCCGGATCTCGTGGCGGACCTCGGTGATGGGCTTCAATCCCGCCCCCCGCTTGTCGACGACCTGAATGATGTAGAATCCCTGGGGAGTTTCGATAACGGAACTCACGGCGCCGATCTCCAGACTCAAGGCCTCCTTTTCCACCTCCGGCAGCATGCTGCCCTTTTCCACGAAGCCGATGTCGCCGCCGGCCGCTCCCGCCGATCCCTGGGCAAACTGCACCGCCACCGTATCGAAACTCTCTCCGCCTTTGATCCTCTTGAGAGCGCCCTCCGCAACCTCCCGGGCCCGCTTGCGGAGCAGGTCATCCGCCATGGCCGGCACGGGGATCAGGATCTGCTTCAGCCGCACCGCCTCCTTGCCCTCGTATTCATCGCGATGCTGCCGGTAATAGTCCCCAATTTCATCATCGGTAATCACGATCTTGGAACGGATTTCCTTGCGAATCAGTCGTTGCCGCATCATCTGTTCCCGGAGTTCCTGTTTGTAGCCCTCGAAGGTGAGACCGTCCTTGTTCAGGGCCTGAATCAGCTCCGACATCTGCATGTTTCTGCCTTTGAGAACTTCCTTGACG
>Ga0116160_1004367_pt1 | contig 11831 bp, 5 predicted proteins | sample AD_JPNAS2_MetaG_FD_89879 | JGI IMG/M metagenome (GOLD analysis project Ga0116160, IMG submission 89879) | Active sludge microbial communities of municipal wastewater-treating anaerobic digesters from Japan - AD_JPNAS2_MetaG | ecosystem: Engineered > Bioreactor > Anaerobic > Digestate | place...
AGGATATTGAAGTGGGCAAGAACTGAAAATGCAGCCAAATTTGTTACAGATAACTCTCTATTTTTGATAGGTATTACATTGTCTTGGTTCCTAACGACCCCCAACCGCTTTGTTAGAGATCGAGCTACAAAAGGCCTTGCATCTCTCTTTATATACAGACCATCATTGATAATTAAGTTGTTGAAGAACTTTGAGCATATTGACGACATCTATGTAATTGAGCGATTATATGCTGCCACATACAGTTGTGTTCTTCATAATGCAATTGACAATGTTAATCTCGAAAAGCTCGCAATATATGTCTACAAAATGATCTTCAGGCAAAGAAAACAACCCAAACATATACTTCTTCGCGACTATGCTAGAGGAATTATTGAAATAGCATTGTCTAGAGGACTATGCCAGAATATAGATCAATGCTTAATATATCCTCCATACAAGAGTGATTGGCCAAAACAAATTCCTTCTTTAGATGAACTCAGGGAAAAGTATTATATTGATGACTATACTCAGTTAACAAGAGAAAAACGTGGATATAATGATATTTGGAATTCAGTTATAGACGATGGCGATTTCTCTCGGTATGTTATTGGGACAAATAGCGGTAGTTGTTCATGGACAGGCAGAAGAATAAACGACAACTCGAAATCTGTAAAACAGCTATTTGATGACTTTGTTAATGGCTTATCTAAAAAGCAAAAGGCAATATGGGATCAATTAGAGTTTCTAATATCAATAAGATCACTCACAATGTTGAAAAGAATTGGCTCGGAGAAGCCAGAAGTTGACATAGATAATGAGATTATGTCTCTCAAATCCTCTTTTATTGCATCGTTATCTGCTGAGCAGAATGAACTATACACTCAGGTTCTTCAGCCATGCCTAATGAACGGCTATCGCATTAACGACCCGCTTGAAACATTTGATTTATCTGTCGCCCAAAGTTGGATATTCAATCGTGTAATTGAGTTAGGATATAATCCATCAATACATAATCACTTTGATGCTTATGTTAATAGTTATAGCGGGGTTGGTAGATCAGAGCATAAAGCTGAGCGTATTGGAAAGAAGTACCAGTGGATCGCATATCACGAATTTATGGGTATGTTGTCAGATAATTTTAAGTACAAGGATGATAACTGGTTTGATACCCTGGATCACTATTCAGGTCCTTGGGAACCATATATTAGAGACATTGATCCAACACTGTTAATTCAGAATGATGAATACATTAATCAATCTATACCCTTGAAGAATTGGAAAACCGAGAAATGTGTTATTAAAACATGGAATGAACAAGTGAATGATATAAAATGGCTTAGAATGAGGAGGGACATCCCCGATCCTTTATCTCTTATTGAAGTTATCGATGACAATCTTAATAAGTGGTTATTATTAAAGGCAAATATACATTGGCAGATGCCAACACCACCCGAAAATGAAAAGTATGATGAACCAACCAGGGACATTCTGTTTCTATTAAAGAGCTGCCTTATAATGAAATCTGATATTCCAAAAGTTACATCATGGTGGAGAAAGAAGCGACAGAAGGATAATTGGATGCCAGAATCTGGAAGTTTTTACAACATTTTTATTGGCGAATATCCCTATTCATATGCTTATGAATGTACAAAAGGGACAAAAGACGAGTGGGTAACCGATAAAGATTCAAAAACAAGCCCCGATATACCACTGCTCATTACTGATGATTGTTATTCAAACGAGTTTTTGTTAGATTGTTCGTATGAACAATCAAGGATTGGAATCTCTCTCCCTTGCGCCACCTTAGTAAAAGATATTGGACTCATCCAGAAGTATATTGATGGCAGATTCTATTGGGATGATAAACTGGTAACCTCGCCCCTTTCTATTTACGGTGCTTCGGATTTATCAGGTTTGTTGTTTGATAAAGCTGCTTTAGTTAGTTACCTTAATGCTAAAAGATACACAGTCATATGGTCTTTTTTTGGAGAGAAGAGATTAATAGCGCACTCGAATAAATCTCCAGGCATGCTTAAGATAAACGGAATCTACTGGTTAAATGACAATAATAATCTTGAAGGTTTGTTTACAACAACTAACATTTGGTATAAAACTTAGTATTCCAGTACCTAAAAGGATTTCCCTCGATTCTCCTGAAGTAATTTGCTCTTGCAGAAACTTTGTCAGAATTTGCAATTTTCAGTGATTGTATTTACAGAATTCTTGTCACAAACTACCTGAATGTGCTTTGGAAAGGATGTGCAAGGATGTCCTACGATGTGACAGTATACAGTTTTTCCCTTCACAGTTTGCAGTTTTCGTTGTCACTTTGCAATTAGCATAGCTTGATTAACTCTGCCTGCTTATCTTTCTTTCTATTTGGTTGAATCCTGATCTTATCCTTGTTCTTTCAATCTATTTAAACCATCAAAACAATGAGCGTGATCCAGCTCAACCTTATTCTTCATTTGGCGTTAGCAATTTTATACCAACTTTTGAGACATAACCTTTAATTGCATTTGTCAAACTATGGTTTCCCGATTATTTTATTAGAAATCAAACCCAATAAAATGAACTCTCACTTATAAACCCTTTTCCTGTTATACTTGAAATGGAGGTTTACAAATATATGCATCTGATAGAAAATAAGGGGGTTACTTTTTACCTTGCCACCCCAATATTGATGAAAAATAACTTGACTGGGATTAACAAGATGAAGATAATGAATTTTTAAGTAAATTCTAACATAGATTACGAGAAACGAGAACAATAAAAAGTGCTCAAACAGCATGAAAAACAACGAGTTGAAAATTGCACCAACATTTGGGGCTCAACAGGAGAAAAAAATGTATGCTACTGAAAGCATTGTTCAACAATATGAAGACATTCTTGATTATTTACCTTTACGGGATGATGCACACGGGTTTGAGGTGGTATCTCGGTTAAAGATAGAAGAAGAATGGGAAGCCCTGTCCGAACAATATAAACAGCGGATTCTTGCTGTGGATAAGACGGTGGTGGAGAAATATGCAGAGAGCTTTTCTTATCCGCTCTGGAAGGAATATATAGCCACGATTAAAGCAAGATTGTAAGATACAAATTTACTAAAGGCAGCTGCAGGATAGTTACCAGAGAGCTAAAAATGCGTTTTTTATGTTTATTGCTTTATGCTGGTTTGCAATAAGATGAACTCTCACTTATAAACTCTTTTCCTGTTATACTTGAAATGGAGGTTTACAAATATATGCATCTGTTAGAAAATAAGGGGATTACTTTTTACCTTGCCACCCCAATATTGCATCAATTCTTTATTGACAGAATAATCTAGCATTTTACGCTGGTTTTATTCTAATAGTATCCCATTTAGACAGATTCTGATGGGGTATTAAAGTGTGATTAGATCTAGGAAAGAGCTATATAATGGAAGACAGGTGGTTATCAACTACGGAGATTTGTATTTATCTTGGGGTCACCAAGAATACTATATATGTTTGGTTGAGTAAGAGGGAGCTTCCGGCTCATAAGATCTGTAGGATATGGAAGTTTAAGAAGTAGGATGTGAATTTGTGGGAAAAAAAACAAACCAAATCTATTGTCAATCACAGGAAGTGAAGAGTTACACTTTCGGGATCACCGCTGCAGCATTTCTCTATCGAGATTCTGTACTGCTGGCACAGCTTTATCTGGAACATAGAAACTGGGATTTAGTGAAAGATACAATATTCAATGATAATCTACTGCAAATTAGGACACTGGCAGCTCAAAAGAGGATCTATTCGGAGGCATACACAAGGGTCAAACAACTTTCAGATGAAGCGATGGAGATTTTAGCAACCGGCATAAGAGAAGAGCAGTGTCAGATTATTTGGTATGCTATCTGTATGAAATATGATTTTGTAAGGGAGTTTGCGCTTGAGGTACTGGCTGAGAAAGTAATACGGCAGGAATTTGAGATTACAGTAGCGGACTTCAATCTATATTTCAACACCAAGGCAGACATCTATGAAAAACTGGCAGACATCTCGGAAGGTAGCAGAAAAAAACTCCAAACCAATCTATTTAGAATGCTTGTAAGCTCTGGGATTACTGATTCAGATATGAAACTGCGGTTGATGATAGTTAGCCCCAGGGTTCGGGAACTTATTATCAGTGAAGGAATTCTCTCACCTACCATCTTTCCTTCGGTTGTTATGGGATACTGATTATGGCTATTATCAACGAATATCACGACCCCCACCTACTCTATGAGCATCTCCTGGGTCTTATGAGCAGCAGGAAGTTTCTTGATATGACTGGCTCCAGCAACGATATTCCCTACTATATTTGCCCTTTCTTGGTGGAAAAAACCAGCCAGATGTATCAACATATAGGGCAGCTAAAAAACGCACTGGCATTAAAACAAATCAAAGTATTGGACATTAACCTTTATCAGCTATGTATTGAACATTTTAGTACCCTTGGAGTATTGGATAGATTCATTGCTGATGAAACTAAGACACCTCGAGATGTCTTCTTAAAATCTATCTCAGGTTTAACTGATACAGAAGAGTTTATTTGTCCCCTAATAATTGAGAAGATATTTAATGAAACACCTGATATTATCTTTATCACCGGTGTTGGAGAAGTGTATCCCTATATAAGATCACATAAAATATTGTCCACAATGGAAAGTAAGTTTACAGAGAAACCCTTGGTTCTCTTCTTTCCAGGTAAATATGAAACAGATAACCTGAAGGGCTCTAACCTAACCTTGTTTGGTATCCTTGACGATAAATACTATAGGGCTTTTAATATCTATCATTGTGAGCCCTGAAGGGGGAGATGTAATGCAAATCAAGGAACTATTCCAAAAAGATATTGAACGAAAGATTGCTGGAGTTATAATGGCAGATGATGTTCGTTATATTCGAACTGAGATTGATGAGTATGTCTTAACTCGTGAAATCAAGTCACAACTTGATAATCTGCTGGAATCATACATCCATAACGATAACCTGCCGGGAGTGTGGATTTCCGGTTTTTTTGGCACGGGTAAATCTCATTTGCTCAAGATGATATCCCTGCTCTTGGAGGGTTGGCATTATGATGATTTCCATATAGCTGATGTAATGATGCAAAAGTGTGATGATGACCAAATCCTGAAAGCGAACATTAGCAAGGTGAAAGCCATACCGGCTCAGAGCATACTTTTCAATATAGACCAAAAAGCGGATACAGGGAATCCCAAAGAATCAGATGCTATCCTGAGCGTATTTGTGAAGGTCTTTAATGAGGCCTGTGGCTATTACGGCAAACATGCTTATATCGCCAAGTTTGAAAGAGATCTGGATCGGCAAGGACTATTAGACATATTCCAAACGGAGTATCAAAAGATATCTGGAAAAGAGTGGAAAATAGGCAGAGCAATGGCAGAGATGGAAGATCATAATGTATCCAAGGCCTATGCTAAGATCAAGCAGGTTTCAGAAAGTAGTATCAATTCCATCTTAAGCAATTACTCTAAGAATTATAAGGTATCAATAGAGGATTTTACTAATGAAGTAGCTGAATACATCGCTAAAAAAGACAAGGACTTTCGCCTGATTTTTTGCGTTGATGAGATAGGCCAGTTCATAGCTGATAATACTAAGCTTATGCTGAATTTACAGACCATTGCCGAAAGCTTCTATTCTGTATGCAAGGGCAGAGCTTGGATTATAGTAACCTCTCAATCTGATCTGGAAACCGTGGTTGGTCAACTCAAACAAGCCCAGAGTACAGAATATGGAAGAATTACTGCCAGATTCCCGATCAAGCTGAATTTGGGCGGAGCTAATGTTGAAGAGGTAATCCAAAAACGGCTCTTACTCAAGAAAAAGGAACACGAAAACGAGCTAATGCGGCTCTATCACGAGAATGAAATCAGAATGCAAACATTATTTCGCTTTACCGATGGTACCAAAACCTACAGAACTTTTCGTGATTCGGAAGATTTTATCGGGTTATATCCATTTATACCTTATCAGTCCTATCTTTTCCAAGCAGCATTTATTTCTCTTTCCGAAAATGATGCTTTCCCCGGAAAATATACTTCCGTTGGTGCTCGCAGCTTGCTTTCCATATTCCAATTTGTCTTAATTCAAACAGCAAAACGAGAAATCGGAGCCATAGCTGGATTTGACCTAATGTATGAAGGCCTGAAACCTATGGTTAAAACTCACCTTTTGCACATCATACAAACAGCGGAGGTATCAGGAATGGATAGCTTCGCCATGCGTATCCTGAAAATACTCTTTATCCTCAAATATGTAAAGGACTTCAAAACTACTATCCGCAATATTCGCATCCTGCTTCTGGAAGACCTGCAAACTGATCCTGAAAGCTTGAATGAGAACATTAAGCAAGCTCTTGACCGGCTGGAACATGATACCTACATAGAACGCAATGGAGAAGAATATTCCTACCTGACAAGTGATGAAAAGACCATTGAGAATAATATCAAAAACACTCAGATAGAAGATTCTGCCATTGCTGATGAGCTGGATAAACTAATGTTTACCTACAACGACTTTCTGAAAGCTAAGATCCGCCATGACGAAAGCGGACAGGACTTTGCCTATACCCATAAAGTAGATGATAGAGCCTATAGCAAAGCGCAGGAACTTTCCATCCAACTTATTACTCCTCATTACCAGTATTATGATAATGAGATTCAACTTAAGGCAAACTCTATGGGCAAGGCAGAATTATTGATTGTGCTGCCCGCTGATAACCGTTTTTGGGAAGATCTGGTTCTATACAAGAAAACCGATAAATACTGCTCCCAGCAAGCCATATCCTCTATTAGTGACAGTAACCGACTGATTGTGCTGGCTAAGCAACAACAGAATAGCTCAAGGATGACATCCATCAAAATACGCTTTAAGGAGCTGATTGCCTTCTCCCAGCTAATCATTAGGGGTGATCAATTCACCCCCAAAAGCTCTGATGCCGCAACCAGAATTGGAGAAGCTGCCCAAGCTCTGGTTTCCAGAAGTTACCCCAATCTGGCTATGATCAAGAATGTGAAGGACATAGATTTATCAAGCGTAATCCTGAACCAGCAAACAAACTTTGAAGATTTAGCGGAACTTAGTGAAGCAGAAAATGATATGCTGGGCACAATTAAACTTGCTTATGGAAGCGCTCAGAAACTAAGTATTACAAACTTGATTCAGAAATATTCCAAAATTCCCTATGGCTGGATCGATACCACCTGCCTCTATTTGCTTGCCCGGCTTATCTCACTTGGTAAAGCTGAAATTTTCGCTCAGGGCAGAGTGCTGGAAAAAGAGGAATTGGTGAGGGAACTAAGGCAAAAGGAAAAGTATGCCTATCTAATTATCCAGCCCCAGGCGGAAATTTCTCAAGCCGACTTTCTGTGGCTCAAGAAAACAGCAGAAGAACTGATGGGGTGTCCAGCTACGAGTAAGGATGCCAAAGAACTGATAAAAGAGCTGAAAGAATCTCTGAAAACAGAAACTGGTAAACTGAATGATTACCTTCAACAAAAGGAAATATATAGTTTTCTGGAGTCCCTGGAAGTGGTTATTAAGCAGTATCGGGATATATCAACTAAATCCGCTTCCTGGTTCTTTAAAGAATTCAAAGAGCAGGCAGAAGAAATCAAAAAGCAAAAGCAGGAGCTGATTGACCCCATCAAACGCTTTATGGAAAGCCCACAGGCAGATATCTATAAAAGTGTTTCCTTGTTTTTAAGGGATAACAAACCCAACCTCAGCAGCTTGGATCAAGAATCTCTGAAAGCTCTCCAAGAATTATTAGTGGATGAAAGAGTATATATAGGAAGCAAACTTAAAGATGCTAAGGTAAAACTCAGCTTTCTTGAAGATCAGCTTCAACGCGAATTAAAACACAATATTGAGAAAACCTTGGCAGAAATCAATCCTCTCTACAATTCTCTAAAAACTAAAGCTGCAGGAAAACCAGACCTGCTGCATAAGATTGAGAACTCATACCAGACAGTATCAGAATCTATCTCTAAAGAAACTATGCTTCCTATGATCGCATCGCTAACGATGCAGTATGTAGATCATACTTTTCTGGACCTGCTGAATGAAATAGAGGCATTTCATTCTCCTGAAGGTGGAGATAAACCCAGAACAAAGATAATTAATGCCAAAAATCTTAAACCCCGCTATGCCAAAGAGATTATAGAGTCCGATGCTGATCTGGATGAGTATCTTAAAGCTCTCAAACAAGCTTTCCTAAATGAACTTGGTAAGGGTAACAGAATAAAGGTATGAAAACTAAAAGAATCTCAGATTTCTCTACTCTAGTATCAACAATTGAGAAATTGCATCATTCGCTACAAGTATCTGCTGCAAAATCTGTAAACTTAATGCTGACTCTACGCAACTGGCTGATTGGCTATTACATAGCAGAATACGAGCTACAGGGTTCCGATAGAGCTAAGTATGGGGACAAGATTATTGAATGTTTGGCAACTGAACTTAAAAAACAGGGTATTTCACGGACTGATAGAAGAGAATTATACCGCTATAAAAAATTCTATAAAACTTACCCTCAAATTGTGGAGACAGGGAGTCCACAATTACAAGACAGAGTAGCTGATGAACTTACGCCAAACATTAGCCCAATAGTTACTCAAGATTTTGCTTCCGAGATTGTGGACTCGCTGAGTCCACAATTGTCTTTGCCAGTAGGGCATTTGTTTACCATTCTGTCTTTTACCCATCTCAAGCTATTGATCGAACTTGAACCTACTGATAAGAGAGAATTCTACCAAAACCAGTGTATTCAGGGAAACTGGTCTGTTAGAGAACTTTCCCGACAAATACACTCGCTACTCTATGAGCGTAGTATGCTCTCTACGAACAAACAAAAACTTTATGATACCACAAACAAGGACATTGAAACATACAATCCTTTGCAAGCGATTCGTGACCCATATATTTTTGAATTCCTGGGTCTTAAACCAAAGGAAGTGCTTAGCGAATCCCTTCTGGAAGATCAGCTTCTGGATAACTTGCAGGAGTTTCTTTTGGAATTGGGACACGGTTTTTGCTTTGAAGCCAGGCAAAAACGCATTCTTATTGGAAATACTCAATTTTACATTGATTTGGTCTTTTACCATCGCATCCTGAAATGCCATATCCTAATCGAGCTGAAAGTTGCAGAATTCAATCATGAGAACATTGGCCAACTCAATACTTATGTTAGCTGGTACCGGATGAATGAAATGCGGGAAGGGGATAACCTACCTATCGGCATCTTGCTCTGCACTGACAAGGACAGCACCCTGGTAGAATATGCCCTGGCAGGTATGGACAACAATCTATTCGTCTCCAAATACCTTTTGGAACTTCCCTCCAAAGAAGAAATGCAGGCATTCCTGGAAAAATCCCTGAAGCAGGAACTGCTATGATAGACAAACAAACTAATACACGCCTAAAACATTTTGCCCAGGATGCCCGCCGTTACCTTATTGATCAGGTGAACACAAAACTTAGAGAGGTTCTGACTTCGGATAGCGATGCTTCCACTTATGAAAAGACGAAACCCCTATATAATGCCTTTCTGAAAGAGGTCTTAAATGGCAGGTCACAATTTACAGGTGAACTGAACCTGGAAACTTGTAACCTAAAACCTATAGCTGAGTGCGTTGCCTACACTTGGTTCAACCGTCTTACTGCTCTGCGTTATATGGACTTGAAACATTTCAGTCCTACCGGTATCATAAGCCCGCTTTCTGGCGATACTTTGCCTCAAATTCTGGCGGAGGCAAAAATGGGTGTGATAGACAGCTCATTGATAAGCCAGAGAGACAGAAACAGAGTTTTAGGTTTGCTTTCAGGTACCATTAATAGTACATTTCACAAAGGTGACGCTCAAAGTGAGGCATATCGTATCCTGCTACTTAGTGCCTGTAACCACTTTGGTAAGTCCCTGCCTTTTCTCTTCAAACCGATCAAGGACTGGATGGAGCTTTTGTTGCCGGATGACCTTCTTAGTGAACATAGCATTCTGGCAATGATCCGAGAAGTGATGACTATGGATTCCTGCCAAGATGTAGAAGTTATCGGTTGGCTTTATCAATACTACATATCGGAAAAGAAAGATGAGGTTTTTGCCAATGTAAAGAAAGGCAAGAAAGTGCAAAGCCACGAAATTCCTGCCGTCACCCAACTTTTTACTCCTCACTGGATTGTGAAATATATGGTGCAAAACTCCTTGGGCAGGTTATGGCTGGCAAAAAATCCCAAGTCCACCCTCAAAGATAAAATGGAGTATTATGTGCAGGCGGACGCCGTTCCGCCTACAGATATGGGATTTTATGTACAGGCGGACGCCGTTCCGCCTACAGATATGGGATTTTATGTACAGGCGGACGCCGTTCCGCCTACAGATAACATAAACTCCTTACCAAAAGGCGCTTCGGAGAGCGCCTGTACCCCCGAAGAAATAAAATTCTGCGATCCCTGCTGCGGTAGCGGACACATCCTTACTTATGCCTTTGACCTGCTTTATGAGATATACAGCGAAGAGGGCTATGATCCTATAGACATCCCCAGATTGATCATCACCAAGAACCTTTATGGCATAGAGATTGATGAACGAGCTTCCGAGCTTGCTGCCTTTGCCCTCTCTATGAAAGCCAGAGAAAAAGATAGACAGTGGTTCTTGAGGGGAATTGATCCTATGATTTGCTGTCTAAAAAATATCCGCTTTAGCAAAGAAGAGATAGAGCCCTATCTGAATAAATGCGGACGCGATATCTTTACTTACAACTTTGAGCGGATGCTTTCCCAATTTGAAGATGCCGATACCTACGGTTCTCTGATTGTGCCCTATGAACAGGATATTGAAGGTATCCGCGAACTGCTGAATGCCAATGACTTCAGCGGAGATGTTTTCCTTGCCCCTACCCACAATAAAGTTCTAAAATTGATAGAACAAGCAGATTACTTAAGCACTAAGTATCAAGTAGTGGTAACCAATCCTCCGTATATGGGTAAAGGAATGAGTGATAAGCTATCCAAATACCTGCAAGAAAACTACAAGGATGTAAAATACGATTTATTCTCTGCTTTTATCTTGCGTAATCTGAAACTTTGTTTACCTGGAGGACAGCTTGGATTTATGACCCCCTTTGTGTGGATGTTCATTTCTTCTTATGAGAAGCTTCGTAAACATCTAATCAAGCATACTTGCATTACATCTTTCGTTCAACTTGAGTACTCTGGTTTTGATGGAGCAACTGTACCAATCTGCACTTTTACATTGGCAAACTACACCAATCCAAATTATCGAGGTGGTTATATAAAACTATCTGATTTCAAGGGAGCTGAAAACCAAGCACCCAAAACAATTGAAGCCATTGCCAATCCTGATTGTGGCTGGTTTTTTCGCTGTAAAACATCAGATTTTACTAAGATTCCAGGAACACCGATCGCATATTGGGTAAGTGATAGAATACGAGATATCTTCGCAATATCCAAGTCCTTGGGCAGCGTAGCTGATGTAAAAGTAGGGTTACAAACTGGTGATAATGACCGTTTTCTAAGACAGTGGTTCGAAGTTGCTCACAAGAGAATCGGTTTTGGTATGAAAGACCGAGTTGATGCTCGTTCCTCTGGCAGAAAATGGTTTCCATACAACAAAGGGGGAGAATTCCGCAAGTGGTATGGCAACCAGGATTATGTGGTTAATTGGGAGGATGATGGCGAGGAGATCAGAAATTTTACAGATTCTAATGGTAAACTGAGATCTAGACCCCAAAACACAGAGTTCTTTTTCAATGAGTCCGTTAGCTGGTCTAAGATATCGAGTAGTAATTTAGCTATGCG
>Ga0116160_1004409_pt1 | contig 11765 bp, 6 predicted proteins | sample AD_JPNAS2_MetaG_FD_89879 | JGI IMG/M metagenome (GOLD analysis project Ga0116160, IMG submission 89879) | Active sludge microbial communities of municipal wastewater-treating anaerobic digesters from Japan - AD_JPNAS2_MetaG | ecosystem: Engineered > Bioreactor > Anaerobic > Digestate | place...
GTGGCCTTGTCCTCCACCGCCCGCTGGAAGTCATAGGTTGAAACATAGTCACCGAAGACCCGTTTGGTGATTTCGTCATCACTAAAAAGCGGTGTGCCGGTGAAACCGATGTATGAGGCGTTCGGCAGGGCGTTGCGCATGTTCAGCGCCAGGGTTCCATACTGAGTGCGGTGCGCCTCATCCGTGATGACGATGATGTCGTCCCGTTCCGAAAAGGGCTGATTGGGTTCCACGTTCTGATTGAACTTATGGATCAGAGAAAAGATGTGCGTCTTCTGCAGCGCCAGCAGTCTGCCCAGATGCTCGCCGCTAGCCGCCCGGCAGGGGTCGCGATCGTTGTCCACAACGCCGCATCCGGCAAAGGTCTTGTAGATCTGCGTATCCAGATCGTCGCGATCGGTCAGCACAAGAAAGGTGAAATTGCCCCCCAGTTTACGGTGGACCTTTCTGGTGAATAAAACCATCGAGTAGCTCTTGCCCGCCCCCTGAGTGTGCCAGAAAACGCCCAGTTTGCCGATGCGACTTGCCCGGTCGCCCACCGCCTCGATGGCGCGGTTCACACCGAGGAATTGATGATTACGGGCAAGAATCTTCTTGGTTTGTCCGGTTGAGTCGTCAAAGAGGATGAAGTTTTCTACGAGATCGATGAAATTTCCCTTGTCGCAAACACCCTTGAGCAGCGTCTCCATGTTCACCACGCCCGGTTCATCCTCAGCCAAACGCTTCCATTCGTGGAAATGCTCAAAGCGGCTGGTCACCGAGCCGATTTTCGCCTCCACGCCGTTGGCCAGCGCCACAATCGCGTTGTGGTGGAAAAGGTGCGGAACGGTATCTTTGTAATCCTTGAAATTTTTTTCATAGGCAACACGGATGTCTTTGCCTACAGTCTTGAGCTCCATAAACAGTAGCGGCAGTCCATTGACAAATCCGACAATGTCGGCTCGGCGGCGGTATAGGTCACCCCTCAGCCACAACTCCCTCACGCACAGAAAGTCGTTTTTGTTGGGATTGGTAAAGTCCAGAACCCGCAGGCGTTCCTTTACCCGCTCGCCCTTGCCGTTGCGGAAAGAAACCTGAACGCCGTCTCGTATAAGGTTATATTTGTCACGATTCGTGGCAATGAGCGACTGCGTGGCCGTCGTGGCCACAATCTGCCGCACTGCGTCGTCGTATGCCTCATCAGGAAGTCCGGGATTGAGTTCGGCAAACTTCTTACGCAAGGGTCTTGTGAGCACCACATCCCGGTCTGATGCCCTGCCCAAGAGGCTCTTAGGACCGAAGTCCTCGTTGTTGTACGCATAGATCGACTGCCAGCCTAGCTTTTGCTCCAGATATTCTGCGGTCGTTTGCTGAACAAGAGTGTCTTCAGTGTATCGGGTCATACTGAGTCATCCTCCAGCCCAGGCAGAAACAGGAACTTCTCGCGATCGTTTCCGAATTTGATATTCCAGCGTTTTTCCATGAAGTCGAGTAATTTTAGACCACGCGCCTTGATTTGCACCGGCCCCCAATTCGGATACTGTGCGACCTCAATTTCCGAATGTGAACCGTCTGAATAGCCGTTTCGAATTTTGACTCCCCCTTCATTGTATTTCGGGTTTTTCTTGTTTTCGAAGCTATCGTTTTGAAGAGCCGCATTGATGCCCATGGACAAGAGTATGAGATTTCCCAATGACCCTGTATAGCGAGTGTAGTCGTTATCAGTTATTCCCGTGAACACATTTTTCCAAGAATCACTCGGGATTTGCGGGGCAACATGCTCAATGGATATCTTGTCCTTAGGCGTCTTCAATAAATCCGTCCAGTTCACCTTCTTCTGACGACTTTCATTAAGTAGACTAACTTCATACTCATACAGAAAATAACGAAGCCCGGCCCAGCCGTAATACCCGCTACAATCAGCAAACTTCCTCTCCAAAAGCGCCAAGAATTCAGTGGCCTTCATAGTAAAATCAGGTTTAAAAATATATTCGAGACGATCCGACAGCTTTTTTCCAATTTCCGCTGGAGTAATTTTCCCCCTGTCCAAATCACGAGCTGCATTGTAGAATTCACTGCTTCCGTAATTGGCGCGTGCGCCATTCATACGAAATGCGAGAAAAATAAATCGTTCGATGCTGTCAAAGAGATATATCCGCTGTTTGACGTCGCCAATATTTTTTAGAATCGCCATGACCAACGGGCGAAAGTAGCCAATCCCAATACGATTAAGACGGTCAAGCGCTTGATATTCCTCTGGAGCCAGACTGTCGATGAATGCCGGGAACCAGGAGGTAAACCAATATATGGATGAGGCCTTTAGGCTATCTACATATTCCCTGATCTCCAACGGACGTAGCTCAGCAACAGTTATGATTTCGGTCTCATGCTGGATGTCATTGTTTTCTTCCTCACCCTCCTCTTGGTCACTTTCCGAAACCAATTCCTCGGGCTGTTCCAGTTCAACCCTTTTCTCTACCTTCTTCTGAACACGACGGGGCGAAAACTGGTCATCCAGCAGAAAACGTGCATAGTCCCGGCCAGTTTGACGGGAATACTTGTAGAACATGATCCAGTGTGCCCGCAGAAATTCGTCATCACTGAGCGGGTGCTTTTCATTCCGCCCCAAATGGCCGTACACTTCTTTCCATGTTTCATTAACGGACTCCCGCAGGATGCGCCGGTCAGCCTCATCAAGTTCTTGATCGCCGTACAGTGTGGTCAAATAAATGAGACGGTTTTTTAACAGTTCAAGATCAGATAGCTTTTTACCTCTGTTGTTCATTGTTTCAAAGGCCACAAACACATCAAAAGCGTCACGGATGACATACTCGTTGAACATGAAACTGCGGACCAGCTTTTTATAGACCTCGCGTAGCCCGTCCATGCCGCTTTGCTCATGCAATGCAGCAAACTGTTCGTGAAAGTAGATTTTCGCGTTTTTAAGGTTGAGAGTATAAAATGTTTCTTCAATGTTTCCGGGATTTTCCTCATTAAGGATTCGGTAGCGTAGGTATTTATAGCTTGGGTTGTCTTCTGTGTAACCGAACTTGTAGGTCCGGTACTGTCCCCCGGTTGGTTTGATTTTGTACAAGTATTTTTCCTGAATCGCTGAAATGTTTAGGCTGTCGGTGACATAGACATCTTCAGGCTGCTTCCCCTGATTGTCTGGGAAAGCCATTACGAAGTCGACAAAAGCCTGAAGAAAAATGATGAAGGTGGTCAACCGCTGTTGCCCATCAACGATATGGTAGAGGCGGTATGAATGATCTTCGATCAGCCAGAACTCATTGGCATCAGTGGGGACAGCATTATTTGGCACTTCATTGAGGGTCAGCACGCCTGTGTAGTGACTCCGGTTAGAGGAAAGATTGATCAGGTCCTCCCAGAAATCCTTCAACTGCGCCACCTGCCAGGCATAGCCCCGTTGATAGTCGGGGATGCGGAAAATCTTCTCCTTGAAGATGCTGTCTAATGACTTCGGTTCGTCCATGCTATGCCTCACAGTTCATTCTTCTGCCTCTTCCTTAGAGATCACAATACGTTCCATCCCCTGGTAGTGCTGTGGGTCCATCGCCTGGATCATTTCTAGAAGTAGTTTCATTACGTCCTTTGTTTCCGCAAGCATGGTCGGGTCATGCTCTGGTTCACTAATACCTGATGCATGTGAATAGGTATTTAAGAATCTGAGTATGCGTGTTTTCTTTGCAGCATCAAAATCGGACTTTTCAAATCTATTGATTAAATCACCAGAACAGTCAGGCAAGCGGTACGACAGAAAAGTTTCAACAAGCCTGCGCGCCATGTTGGGCATACCATAACAGTATTCAAGTTTTTCGACGGGGGCATCGTCATTTGCCACATGATGAACCTGTTTAAACAAGAAATGATACTCGGACTCGAATTGCTCCAGTAGTGGATCGATGGGCATTAGTTTTGCGCTACGCATGCCATCCATAAATGCGGCTTGAAGTAAATAGAAGCGCGCAGGTCTTTTCTCTACTTTTCTCTTTTTTTGGTCTTTTAAATGATGAAACCAATTCTTCACTTGCCTGAAGAATGCAAAGTTATGCGTCAGGATGAAAAGCTGATGACACCCCTTTGTACGTTCTTTCATGTACCCAAACGCTGAAAATAGCGCATTGGCATCGAGACTTGAAACAGGATCATCAATAACCACTACACCCTTCGATAAATCAAAACCCTTGTCCTTCAAGGATTTGAGGAAATAGAGAAATGCAATTGCCGTTCGTTCACCCTCACTCAAATCAGAAGCCGGCTGCCCATTCCTCAAAAGTGCATAACCTGTTTCTTTGACTTCAAAAGTGAGTTCTCCGTGACCAAGATATGTACAAAGTTTCTTGTTGAGCTCCTCTGCGGGCTTGCGATGCTCGACTATTTGTCTTTCAATTTCAGCAATCTTTTCTTCAAGTTCTTTGGGTTTACTGCTGATGTTAGCAAGAGCACTCTCAGCCGCTGTCACTGAGCTATTCAATCCATCGAGTCCGGGCAGAAATTCGAGCAGATAGTCCTGCTCCAAGGCATTGTAAGCATTCCTTGTTTCGTTGCCCAAATTCTTGGTCGTCGTTACATGTTTCTCAATAGCAGCGTTGATTTTATCAACAGCGACGGAAAGATCTGAGGTGCCATCGGTGAATCCTGAATTATCAAAGACAAGTCGCTCGAAGGGATTTTCGTTTTTTCTTCCCATAGAACTCTTGAGCAGATCGAGCGAGCGGTCGATGGAGACGATTGCTCTTTTGGCAGATTCGACACAAGGACTAACCTCACCAGCGAGATGATCATAAAAACGAGATTCATCTGGAGGGGCAAAAATCCTTAGGTCTTTCTGTTTTTTTTCTACGTCATCGATGGCTAGTCCGATTTCTCGGACAAAAGAAGCGAAGGAATCGTTAAAGTGCGCCTCTAGTTGTGCCAGACGCTCAGGGGATAACTCTTTTCCACAAAACCGACATATGTTGGTTCCACGTTCCCCTTTGTGTAACGATAAGCCTTTTTGAACCCAAGTTCCAACATCGGCGTCACGGACCAATTCATCCATCACTTGGGATACTACGGATTGATTTAATAACTCTTCCGTCCGCGAACGAATCTGGCCTAAATCTGGAATTGATATAGATAGTCTTGAAATATCCGGTTTAGCCTGAAGTTCTTTTTGTTTTCGTAAACGATCCTTTTCTGCATTAGATATGCGATTTGGAAGCGGTGATATGTTTTTTAATCTTTTTATTGCCTCCTTAAACGTTCGCTTGTCGTAATTGGCATGACTCGAAGAACCAAGAAGTGCTTCTTTTATTAACCTGGCTTTTTCAATGCAATAGCTGTCAAGGTCCCTTTCTGCTTTTGCCCTGCTGGTTTGTGCCTTGGTTACAGCTTCTCGCGCTTTTTCAAGTTCTATCTTCCACGCTTCTGCTTGCTTCTGTTGTTCAATGCTCTCCGCACCCAGGTAATAAATAGGGGTTACCTTATTTATTTGAATCGCCTCAATCGTTCTTGCGACAAAGTTACGATTGAAAACGCGAACCGCAGGAACGCTGGCGGCAGGAATCTGGCTGCCTGTGATTTTACTGCCGTTGTCTAATTCAAATTCAACCTGACCCTCGGTAATCGCACGCTTTTCCTGCATATATGTAAACAAAGAAGAGAGCGTGGTCTTGCCAGACCAATTCCAACCGTAAATAACATTAAACTGAGCGAATGCCGGAAGTTCGCTGGACCAAACAAAGTCCTTGAATATTCGGTGCTCTCTTATTTTTGTGATACGGGAAATTCTCATATCGCGATTTCCCCATTCATCAGCCGGGGAAGCAGAATGTCGCGGACGTGGACAGCGGCGGCACTTTGCTGCTCAAGGTTGACAATCTGATGGAACATAGGTTTCACCGCATCATGGAAGAGCAAGAGCAAGTGCATCGGTGGGGCAAAAACGTCCATGCCTTCCAGTACCTTTGCAGACAAGAACGGAACGGCGGCACCACCTGCATAGCTAGCTAGGTCATGACCGCGCAGGAGAAAGTACAGGTATTCGCTGACAGTCACGCGCTGGTCTGGAATTGCACCCATCATGTTATTGTCTATCAGTGTGTCGCGAACAATGAGTCGAACGCGGTTTTGGCGGAGGCCCTCGCCGATCTTTGCGAACACTGATGTACCTTGAGAAAAGGGTTTTCCTCGGAACTCTTCGCATTCGTCTAGTGTCACCCAGTTGTCTGCTCCGGTAATCGCTATTGCATTGCCTTCACGACTTAAGTCCCGGACTTTGATGAACGGCAGGTTTCCTTCTAATCGGCCCTGGTATTTCGGTTTGAACGTGTCTCCAGCCCTTAGTCTGCAAAGTTCTCCGAGACTGATTTTGCGCCACTTCTCCGGCACTCCGTCTGTGATTTTGGCGTGTTCGTGTCCGGGAAAACGAAAGTGGACGAACCATTCCTTGTACAAGAACTGCGCTGCTTGCTCCAAAAGCTGAATCCGCCGCCGGTTGTTCTGAAGCAGGTCATCATAGGCTGAGAGTATTGAGACGACTCGGCGTTGGATTTTCTGGTCTGGTATTTTTACCTTTAACGTATCTAAAACATTTCTATTTAGAGTTGGAACGGAAACACCGCCATTAAACCTTTCCAAATTAAGCGTTTCAAGTTTGTAATAAACAAATTTGGGATCGTTATCCTTGAAATCTTTTACCCACAATGCTGTATTATGCGGCCAATATGGAACTTTAGCATACTGAACTAATCCTAACGTTCCAGACCGACCCGTAACTACACCTGGTCCATCAACTTTTGCTTCGTTATGATAACCAATTATACAATTTGACCCAAGAACGGGAACATCACCATCCTTCATTTTAGACCTAGGGAGATCGAACCCTCTTTGGAGGGCGATAAACTTATGAAATGGGATCGTTTGCCAACTCATATCCCCATTTCCTCAAAATTTTTCTTGATGGTCGCGGCTAGCTGCACCGCCTCGGCGTTGAGGTCTTCCAGTTCCACATGAATTTCACGCAGAGCTTCCTCAAAGTCGAACTCCTCATCTACCTCTTCGGGGGTGGCACCGACATAGCGTCCGGGAGTAAGAGACCAGTCGTTGGCTGCGATTTCGGCGCGGTCAACCAGCTTGACCAGCCCTTCGACATCGCGGAGTTTTGCCTCGGGGAATCTATCCGTCAGCCAGTGGGCCTGCTTCCAGAAATAGCGCACCTGTTTAAGCTGCTCAACGGCGATCTGCCGCGCTTCATCGACGGCCTTGCGACTGCGGTTGATGTCGCGGCCCGGCCAGTCGTCACTTTCCTTGGCGCTGCAATCGTTTTCACAGATTTCAATAAGCCGGGAATTAAACTTGAAGACCAGGTCGGCCTGCTTGACCAGGTCGCGGCCAGCCTCGGCCAGCGGTGCAAGCCGTTCCACCGCCTTTTTGAGCTCGCCGTTGGTGGTCTTCTGGGTTTTCCAGAGTGCCTGTTGTTCAGCAAAGGACTTTTGGAATGCCTCTACATCGGAGGTGAAGGCAGCTGACGCATCGTCCAATTCCTTGAGCGTCTCAGCATGCTGGCTGTCTATGGCCAGTGTCTTGAGAAAGGGCTTAAACGCCTCGCGCAATGCCTCAAGCGCAGAAATGAAGGCGGATAGGGGCTTAAAGCAGGCCTCAGCCTCAGTAAGCGTGCAGCGGCAGTAGCCGGCGACCAGTTCCAGATATTTTTCGATGCAGCCCCGATAGAGCCAGACGATGGCCAGCAGATTCTTCTCCTGCTCCGGGGAGAAGTCGTAAATCTTGCGGGTGACCTTGCGGTAAACATTACGGGCGTCAATCATCAGCACCTTGCCGCAACATTCTTCGGTCTTGGCGCGGTTGAGAAACCACAGTTCGCACGGCACGGTGCGAGTGTAGAAGAAGTTGGAGCGAATGGCGATCATGAGGTCCACCGTGCCGGTCTCGATGAGTTTCTGGCGGACCTTGGCCTCATCACGCCCAGCACTCGAAGCCTGGCTGGACATGACGAATCCCGCCCGGCCATGGTCGTTGAGGTAGCTGTAAAAATAGCTGATCCAGACATAGTTTCCGTTTGAGACCTTGCCTTTCTTGTTGACGCCCGGCAGGCCGAAGGGCAGGCGCGGGTCGGCCTTGACTGTCCCCCCAGCGTCGATTTCGTCCACGTTGAAGGGCGGATTGGCCATGACGAAGTCGGCCTTGCCCAGCAGTTCGTGGGGATCTTCGTAGTAGGTGATGGCTTTCTGGATGTTGCCTTCCAGGCCATGAACGGCGAGGTTCATCTTGGCCAGGCGGATGGTGGTGGCGTTCTTCTCCATACCAAAAAAGGTAAGCCTATCCACCGGGTTTTCATGACGGCACTCGACAAAGCGGGCGCTCTGAACGAACATGCCACCCGAGCCGCAGGCCGGGTCGAGCACAACGCCGCTTTCCGGCGCCAGCACGTTGGCGATGAGCGATACCAGCGAGACGGGGGTAAAAAACTCGCCGCCGTCGTGGGCCTTCTGGTCGGCAAACTGGGTGAGGAAGTATTCGTAGATGCGCCCGAACACATCGCCCGAGACCTGTTTAAGCTCTTCCGGGTTGAGGGTGCGCAAGAGCTGGCCGAGGACGGCGTTCTCGAGTTCCTGATATTCAGCCTTGGGGAGGACCCCGCTCAGGTTCTCGTAGTCTTCCTCGATGGACTCCATCGCCGCGATAATGGCTTTGGCCCGGTCGTCGCTGTCGGTCAGTGCAACCAAATAATCAAATTGGGCTTTGGGCTGAAGGAAGATGGCGCTCTTCTGCGAAAAGTCCTCCTTGGAGAGTGGTCTTGTCTTGCCGCCGCGCGTGGGTAGGTTCGCTTCTATTGCATCCTTAACGGCCAGATAGCGGCTGTAGGCATGACGCAAAAAAACCAGCCCCATAACGGGCAGGAAGTATTCATTGCTGGCGTAATTGGAATTGGCCCGAAGGGTATCGGCCGCCGTCCAGAGCCGTTTTTCAATCGCTTCGATGTGTTCCAGCTGGGGCATTTAAGGTCTTGACCTCCGGGAATATTTTCTTTTACGCATTCATCAGTATTACTAGCGCCGGTCCAGTTGAGAGATAATTGCTGACCTGACAAAATCGTACGCTTCCAGGACATCGTATGCCGCATCGGCCGGCAGCAAGGGATTGATATCGGTGAGAAAACCCCGATGCCTTAGTTTATCCTGTAAATTCTTGTCGTATCTTACACTATCGATGGTTTGCCCTTCGGACGCCATATACTGCTGGAAGGCCAGGATGATTCTGCCGGCATCGGCTTTCATCTCTGAGACGCCCAGCCACAAATCGAAAAGATCGCGGCCTTTTCTTCTTTGATACAAGGCCCGGAGCTTGGTCGCGAGCATTTCCTCCAGCGTATAGGTCGTGATCTCACATTCACCTTTGAACCACCGGGACTGCACGGCAAACGGATGCTTCTGATAGCCTTCCACTGCAAAATGCTCCCGCGTGTTGATCTCAACCTTCAGTCGCATTTGCACGACCGGAGGTCCTTCCGATTCCATCCGGTAGGTCAGTATGGCTGATTGCTCCGTTTGCTTGCGGCGCGGCGCCCCCAGAAAACCATTCAAGAGTTCCTGTAGTGTATCAATGACCTGACCGATGGGCGCTGGGACAATCTGCACCAGATCAATGTCTTCCGAATAGCGCCGTGGAACGTCAAAATAGAGCTTATGCAGCGCCGTTCCGCCCCGAAATGCCAAACGCTCTGCCAGCAAGGGGCTCTGAAAGATGGCGACAAGCGCCCTGCTGATGATCAGGTCCTGTTCCACCTGGGCGTCATTGATCCAGGGTGCAAAACGACGCCAGGCGACGATATCGGCTTTGGGAATCACAGATCACTCTCCACATCCGTATTGATCAAGAGCCGCCAGCGGGTCTCCTTTTCAGAGTCGACAGCCGGTAATGAAGGATCTAACCTCGTGAAGGGCGGATTCTTATCGGCAATAAAGCCAGCCAGTTCTTTTACCAGTGCGGCAAACCCGGATTTTTCCATCAACCACCCCAGTCTTTGCCCGCAGACCAGAGATCCATCCGCCTTTATAGCTTCGTCTAACTTCGCCGCATCCATGGACTCGCCAAGTTCTTGAAGCACCGTCATCACGCGATCCAGCCCGCCGATGGATCGGGCATAACGGATGAGATCGAGGGACGTGGCCTCCGGCGAAGAAACAAGAATATGCCCCGTCTGAACCTTGATCTGAGTGACCGGCGTGGCCTTGAAGTTGGTCTTGAAGAAAAAGCGAATCGCCAGGCCTTTCTTGCGGACTTCGCGTTGGGGGGCGGTGGTGACCACCTGAAACTGCTGCGGCTGCTGGTGTGCGGCGCCATGAAGAGAAGCGGCGCTGAGCAGCCCCACGTAATAGGGTTGCTCCAGGTATGCCATCAGATCAGCGATAAACCACTCCGCCGGCAATATCCCGGAGGAACGGTATTCCAGGGGGATGATAACAAAAAAGCCGCTTCGGATGCGCAAGATCCGGTTCTTCTTCGCCAGTCTTGCAGCGGCCTTCTTAAAGGCTTCTTCGGTGAATTGCAGGGTCTGGATAGCCTCTTCACGGGTAAAAAAATAGAGGCCCTGTTCCTGTCGAGAATCAACCCAGGATGGAAGATCGCTTGAAAATGCAGTTTTCGCTTTTCGAGGCATGCCACCTTCCCGGAAAAATTTTCACAAATAAGACCACAAAAGAGTCCTTTTTGCAAATGAAAATGTTGCCTCGACAGACCAAAACGGTAACATGTTTATGCTGTCCTCCCCAAATGGTCATCGACCGGAATAGCCGTGGACCCTGGCCATATAGCTCGATGACACGCCATACCGGGCAGCGACTTTGAGCATAGGCTCGGACCAGACAAGGGCATACATTGATTCGCGCGTCATTGGCGCAGGCAGGGATTCATCCATTGTTGTCATCGTTCAAACCAAATCCATAGAGCTTTTGAAAGGCGTTTCTTAGCATGTTCAGGAGGAAAAGGCGTCTTCCGATAAGCCGAAGATGTGCAGGCGGGTCCTCTTACGCAGACCCCGCTCAAGGCGTCTCCGAGTCGGCGAGGAAACGGCGGGGAGCGGGGAAAGAGGCGGAACGCCGATACACACCACTCGCAATGACAGGAGCCATTGACCGCCCAAATCATGATCACTCTCAGTTTGCGGCGAGGCCTATTTCTTAACCTGGGTTTTCCGAAGCGCCCGACCGGACGGATTCGACCGCAGGGAGAAGCCGTCCGGCGCCCTGGAATCCGCGCAGCGGTTTCGAGGGCAAGGGCGTGAATCAGGGAGACGTGTCTCGTCCGGAGCAAAGCGGAGGGCGAGTCACGGCGACCGAAAAGGAAGATGATCGCCCGCGGCCGCCTGTCTCCGACGAAGGAGGTGGCAGGCGGCAGGCAAGCCACCATGGCGCAGGAGGGCGGAGCGTCCGCGTCTTTATGCGGTCGCGGAGCCGGCTGCAACGCCCGAGGACCGGCAGTCCGAGCAAAGCGAGGTCTGCCGGAACCGGGCAAAGGAGAAGTACCAAATGCCGGAGGAGCGGGCCGGTCGCCGCGCAGCGGTCGTCCGGCCTGCCCCGGAGGCAGGGAGGGAGCCCCACCGGGGCGGACGGGCGCGGATGCCAGACGGCCGGAGGGGCGGAGCGGAGCGCAGCCCGGCCACGACGGACGATGGCAGCTGCGAGGGAGGGCCGGGGAGAAAGACGCGGCAGGCGGTGCACCAAGCCGGAAGGGAGCGACGCCGCGGCGCGACCCCGGCGACTGCA
>Ga0116160_1004441_pt1 | contig 11710 bp, 5 predicted proteins | sample AD_JPNAS2_MetaG_FD_89879 | JGI IMG/M metagenome (GOLD analysis project Ga0116160, IMG submission 89879) | Active sludge microbial communities of municipal wastewater-treating anaerobic digesters from Japan - AD_JPNAS2_MetaG | ecosystem: Engineered > Bioreactor > Anaerobic > Digestate | place...
GCTCCCGCCAGAATCGGCTTATGATTCAATGATCCTTTTTATGTTTCATCCGACTGGAGCCTACTTTCATCTCATTCACCTATCCTATCAACAACCTCCACCGTGACGAGAAATCATCGATAATTTATTGAAGTCGTTAATTTGGAAAAATATGCTTCTGTGGCAGATTTCTTTTGGTAATGCTCAAGCATGACCTGCCACTCTACTTGGTTTGCATGAACAGATTGATTCATGAAGCAAACATAATCCCTTGATTCATTGGCGATTTGGTCTTCAAGCAGAGGGAGAAGAGAGAGTATCTTCTCGGGTGTATAAGCCATGACAAGTTCACCCGGATGTAGTTTTACCAGTCCTAATGTCAGATCCAAGGCTCGCAGTCCACACTACTCATGAACTCAATTACCATTTACCACCCTTTCCGTAGCGCCCCCAACTGGCTCGCCGAATCGAGGACCCGGCTGCACGACTCCCAATCCACGCTTTCAATCCGGTCGTAGCGCATCTCGAAGGGGTGGCGTTTCGGGACGGCATCGATGATCCGCTTGGCCTCCTCTTCATCTCTCAGGGCGGCAGCGACCCAGGCATCCTCCAGGGTGTCAGGGATCTGGCCGAACATGTTCCGGATATTCTCAAGGCGCTCGGAGAGGAGCTCATGAACGCGGTCCTCCACGGAACCCATGTAGCGCATGTTGTAGATCAGGACCTCGAGCCGCAACTGCCCGATCCGCTGGATTCTCCCCTTGCGCTGCTCCAGTCTTGTTGGATTCCAGGGAAGGTCGAGATTGATGAGGGCGCCCAGGCGCTGGAGATTGAGCCCCTCCGAAGCAGCATCCGTTCCGATGACCAAGCGCAATTCACCGGTTGTTATTCTTTTTTTGACTTCATCCCGATTGATGCGGACGAAGACGCCATTTTCGATGATTCCCGATTTTGTTGCACCGGCATAGACGCCGATCTTTTCGGTGGGCATGCGTTTCGATAGATGCAGGCCCAGCCAGAGGACCGAATCGTAGAACTGGCTGAAGATGATGCACCCCAGGGAAAGCCAGCCGCCGACAACGGTGTCGCTCGTTGTGAGAACCCGCTCCACCTGGCGGAGCTTCGGGTCTTCATCCCGGTTTTCTTCCAGAATCTTGAGGAAACGACTCAATGCGCCCTTTTCATCATCCGTTAAGGGATAGATGGAGGACGGTGATTCCTGTGCCTCGTCCTCCCATTCTTCCTCGGCGCCTTCGGCGTTGGTGGCGAGCATCTGTTGCGCGGTCAGGCGTCCCGCCTCGATGGTGCTACCCACCCGGCGCAGGAGAATCGTCTTCATGAAGCCTGAGTTGAGTCCTGGCCGACGCGCCAAGATGGCGCAGAACTCCTCCGCGGCATCATAGGCATCCCGAAGAAAGGGGGGCAGACCAATGGATTCGGCGCTGCTCTCACCGAAAAGGCGAACATCGATCCGCTGGAGATAGGGCTCGTTGGTCTGCGGATCGATATGGTTTTCCAGAAAATCCCGAGTCCGTCGGACGATGTGGCGGATGAAAGGGTTGTGCTTTGGGAAGAAATGTCGAGATAATCGTTTGATGCGCTGCACATCGGGGCTGCGCAGTTCGCGGATTGCCTCCGGGGAAGCCCAGGATTCGGAAGGTGCGATATTCAGGCTCCGGCGCAGCAACTCAAAATCCATGCCTTCTTCCTGGGGCGGCAGGGGGTCGCGCATCCACTCCCAGAGATCGGTTGTCTCTTCGATGGGTGCGGTTTGTTCTAAAACAAGATCAATCCCTTCCCGTGGCCGGGTCCGCCAGCGGCTGTAGAGGGAACCCAGAACGCCGTTTTGCCCCTCGTTCAGGGCGTTCAGCAGATCCCATGCCTCGATCGGATCGAGCTGCACCGGCGTTGCGGTGGCCAAGAGCAGACTGCGGGTGCGCGGGGCGACATCCATCAAAAAGCGCAGCAGGTTGTTGGCCTCGGCCTTTTCTTCCCGGTGCGTGGGGCCGAGATTAGACCGCCTGGCCCGGTGCGCCTCATCGAGGATGACGCATTCGTAGGAGAGCTCCTTGATCCAGTTGACGCTTTCCGATCCCCGGACGATGAGACCCGTGGACATGATGCCGATCCGGCGGGGGCATTTTCTCATCCCCTGGGGGCCGAATTCGGGATAGGCCACTCCTTGCTCATCGATCCACTGCCGTCCGTTCCACCGCGCCGAGGGCATCTCCAGGAGGTTCCAGAGTTCGTCCTGCCACTGGATCATAAGCGGCTTGGGGACAAGGATGAGGATCGGTTTGTCACCGTAGAGGGCCATCAACTTGGCGGCGAGGGCCAGTTGAATGGTTTTTCCCAGACCTACCTGATCAGCCAGGAGATACCGGGCGCCGCCGTTCTTATGGGCGTCGAAGGCCAGCTTGATGAAGGATTTCTGGTGTGCCCAGAGGCCGTTCTCCTTGCGATAGATGGGCAGTTCCACAATCGGCTCGGCGGGTCTGGCCTCTTCCTTTTTCCAGGAGTCGATGTCCGGGACGACAACGCGGTGGATCAGCCGGGCCACGTCCTGCACGACCGCCTCAGCCAGGTCCGCCGCCTGAGGGGAGGACCACAAGGCATCGAATTCCTCCTGTACCCACCGGATGCCCTCCTTGCTTTCGTCCAGCCAGACCAGTTCATAGTTGTTGACCCAAGCCGTCCGGGACTCGTTGGCGCTGCCGATAAAACAGACCTGCGAGCCATCCGTTCGGGTGATCACGCCGGCCTTGCCGTGGATCAGCCCGAAGGCCTCATCGGGGAGGACCTTTACCTTGAGAAGGCCGCTCCCGATAAAATCATAGAGCCGCTGGAGCCTTGCCTTCATCGGCGCCCCGATCTCGGCGGGAAGCGCGGCGCACCATTCGCGGTGCATTCCCCACTTGGCCGCTCGGGCGGTCTGGACATCCAGGGGATTGAGGCAGGAGTTGCAGATGATCCGGGCGCAGGTCTTGCCGCCTTCCGGTGTCATCCGTTCAAGAGCCTCTCCCGCAACCTCCAGCAGAGAGGAGCTAAAAAAGCCGGCAATCCGATCATAGCGGTGGGCGCCCTGCAACTGGGCGGTCAGGAAGTCCTTCAAGGGGCTGCGGCGTGAAGAGTAGCGTTGGATCATCGGTTATCGGCGCTCCAGAAGTTGTTCTGCTTCCTTGACGAACCTTACGGCAAAGGCAAAAGCCTGTCTCGCTTCTTCCAGGGAAACGAGGCCGAGGGCATCGTAGATGACGCGATGCCTTTTGCTCCTCATCTTGTCGAATATGTAGATATCGTCCTGGAATTTCTCGCCCAGGGCAATTTCGGCAAACTCGACGGCCGTCTTGTGTTGACCTTCTCCCGCCGCCGGCCGGAAGCCGTTGGCAAACATCATGGCCCTTGTCGCCTGCAGAACGGCGTTGTAGGCCATACTGAAGGCCCAGTCGCGATCGATGGCCAGCATCGCTTCGGCCGCCTTGATATCACGCTTGGCCAGCGCAAGCCTGCTTGCGGACTGCGCCTTCCCGGCAGGAAAGGGCTTGATCATGCCTCTATTGAGCAAGTCTTTGTAAGCCATCTTCATCTCCGATCAGCATGATCTTTGGTTCGGCCATGACCCTGTCGATAAAAGGGTCCCGGTCTTTCAGTCGTTGCTTTATTTCCGAGACGGGAAAGAGAGAGGGATTGATTTCACGGCCAAGCGCCTTTTCCGGATCCCGCAACCGCTTCAAGAGATCTTCAAGGGGTATCTTCCCGACAACCATCAAGTCGATGTCGCTCTTATCGTTTTCCGTACCGGCGGCAAACGACCCGTAGATGAAGGCGTATTCGATATCCGTTCTGTCTGATAAAACCTGCTTGAGCAGGCCGGGCGCCCCCCTGACCTTGAAAAAAATGGATTTCAGCTCCGAATAGATGAGGAATTCGGGATTGACGTGGAAGTATTTGAGATTTCCGGATTTGCTGCTGGTCAGAAGCCCTATGGATTCGAGGTTTTTCAATTCAGTGCTGACGTTTTTATAGTCCTCTCCAGTGATCCTTTCCAATTCCCGGAGGTAGAAGGACTTTTCCGGGTGCAGAAAGAAGGTGTTCAGCAGCTCTATTCGGACTTTCGAGAAAAACAGTTTATGCAGCATGGCCATCTCCAATGATGGTTATTTTACATCAATTGATGGTTATTTTACATCAATATTTTGCCGCCCGAGGGAAACCAGGATTTCTCCTTGGTACTTGAGGTCACCGACCGATTCTTCTTATTCATCGCCTGATATTCCGTAAATGGCCTCGCGTGCCTCTTCCTGCTTGGCCCTTCCCAGTTCGTATTCGGGAAACTCTTTGCCTTTTCGTCCTACTTCCTGAAGACGAGGATCACTCGATTTGAGCAGAACGTTGTATTCGTCAATCCAGCTTTGCCAGAAAGTAACGCCGCTACCCGACCATCCCCAATGGTTACCGATTGCGGCACGAGCTACATCAGGTGGCTGATAGCCATAATCTAAAGCTAAAATCGCCTTGGCTTGCCAGGAAAGTTCAGACGGTTTTCCCTTCAGGGGACATAAATGGTGGGAACGCAGTTTGTCGTTATCAAGCAATGACCGGTAGATTAGCAGATCATCATCGATTAGCCATGAAGTAAAATCGGTCGGGTATATATGTTCAAGCAGTGGGAGCAATCTTACTTTTTCATCTGCCCCCATCAGAGCGAAAAGTTTCTTATAAGGTTTATCATGAACCCATGAAATATACTTCGTGTCGGATAGAAGTGCCGCCGCAAGGTCATAGCGGATTTCGGGAATACTATCCAAAAGCTTCTCGATGTCATAGAAGTGATGGGGATTCAATTCCTTCAAACCGATAATGGCATTACGGAACATCTTCAACCAACTGTTCCGGTCGCCGCGGAGAAAAGGCTGCTTATCGGAGTGAAAGTCACCAATGGTAACTTCTAACAAAAGCTCCCTGTTGTCATGAGCGGACAATGCTGCCAAACGTCCGGGGGCAATATCACCACGTAATGCCATGACGCCGATACCTTTCGGATATTCACCCAGATACTGAAATGCTTGACGAAAAAGCTCTTCAGGTAACTCGCCACGTGCCAAAATTTCGCTGATTGCATGCCAGCGATACCTGTCCATGGAAAGAGCGGAAGAAAGCCATTTATCAGTTTTAGGATCATTTCGTACGATGCTTTGCCTAACGAGTGGAAACAGATAATCCGCCTCGACACCGTATTTCATGAAGGTTTCTACCCAAACAACCAGATCACCTAAATGATTGGCAAGTGAATAACATATCGCGGAGCCCATAAGAGGCCAGTTTATGCCGAAGAGAAGGCGTTCTTTTTCAAATAAAATTAGCTTTTCAGCTACCGATTCCGGTGTATTAGTTGCCCATTTTTCTCCAAGTGCTGTTGCATCTTTGCTGTGCTTCTTTTGAGCAGCTCGCCAATCCCCACGCGAACCAATGCGATCAGGAGGGCAGAATGTATTAAATTCTGAATCAGCAACAACATCAATACCTATCTCATGTTCAACAATCCAGTGGATCAACGCATTTCTGGGGACCTTGGGTAAAATAATCAATTGCTGAATAACTTCTTTCACTTTTGCTCTTGTAAGCTCATCGAAACCATCGGGAGGGATGACATTTGGAACATGAGGATGCAGCCAGTCATTAAGAGCACCCTTCAATGCTTCCCAATTGGAAGGGGGAAATTGTTTAGCACATTCAACGATCAGATCCCAAAGCTCTGCAATTTCCTTTAAATCTGAAAGCGGGACCAATCCAAATGTCAGTGTGACAGCCCTGCCGTCACCAGGATCGGTTTCTATATCTTCGTATTCGAAGGAGACGCATTTAGGAAGGATTTTCCACGCAACCAACTCATCGCCACCTTGCCGTAACCAAAGGAGTGTGGCGTCCAAAAGCAATCGGCGTCGTTTGACAGCGTCCCTTGCATACATTGAAAAATGCTTAACCCAATCACTTAATTTGCGGACCGGAGCTTCAGTGTATGCATTTTCAGGGCGCTCATCACCAATTGCTAAGGTTAGAAGCAATGGGATTGTCCTTTCAGGAATATGATGGAGGGCTGGATCAGCAAGCAGCTCGATAGCGCCTTGACATTCGCTAATCACCATCTCACACCAGTTGGGACTGACCCATGCCAATTTCCCCCAGGCCTTCATTGAGGTTATGTTGCGGAGCTCGGCAAGCAATCTCTTTTCATCTACTACAGCACCCTTTGCCACAGCACCAATCAGCGTCATCAGGGCAGCTTCTTTATTCGGTACTGTTTCATAAAGTTTCCAAAATTGTTCCTCAAGAGCCATCGCATCTCCGCGCAAGAATTCATCTCTCAGCAAAGCATTGCGGAAGGCCTCGGGAATGCTCGCTAAAGTCTCTCTGCCTGTCTCATTGATTATCCCTCCAGTGGCCAGGGTACGTAGAACTCTTGTTGTCTGATAAACCGGAAGGCCTAAAACTGATGATACAATTTCTTTGTTCATCCCTGTTTTCCCGCCGACCGCAAAAGCGGCTAACGTCAAGCGGGTATCAATGCCGCCAAGGTGATGAAACGCACGATCGATCAGTTCGAAATGCGCCTGTCCGTCCTGAAGCGCTTTTAGCGATCCATCTTCAAGAAGTAAATCGACAAGGCGTAACGCCAAACCCGGACGACCGGCGGCTTGCTCACGAATTTCACGAATCAGCCATTTGTCAACCTTGTATCCTGCCGCTTCGAAGCGGCCTTCGACCAATTGGGCGATAGTATTTGCAGGCAACAATGCCAGCCTGTAAAGACTTGTAGGGCTCAGCTGCATGACACGGATAAGGTCGGATTCTTCAAAAGGCCAACATGCGGCAATTATCCTGAAGTTCCTGCTAGTTTCCCTGCGGAAATGGATGAGCCTTGGAAGGATATTCAACCAGTCTTGTGCATCGTCGATAATTATCACGGGGGAGAATGAAAAATGGAGATACGATAAGATATCTCCTTCGTTATGCGATATCAGAAACCTCGCATTCCACTCTTTGGACAAATGATACAGGAGAAATGTCTTTCCGGAACCGGGTTGACCAGAAAGGATAATATCCCCGGTGGTCTGCCGAAGTCTTGCCACGTCATTATCCCGTGACAACAGAGGAACATCGCCCAGTTCACGACAGTTGAGAGGAATGGAAGATAAAACAGGTCGTTTAATAGCTTTAGCCAAACCAGCTAATTGGGCTCTTAAGTCAATGAAATCAGAATCGAGCAATTCTTGCGATTTTTCTATTATATCTTTTAAGTTGGCTACGTTTGCTTCAAGAACGGCTGCAAGTTGGTCATGTTTTTCTTCCATCGTACGTAAGAGAAAGGCATGATCTTGTTGTCGCAACCACTCCAGATAAGCTCGAACTGTTTCATCTTCTATTTTCTGTTTTGAAGATGTTCGGTCTTTTGCTGCTTGGATGATTCGCTCACCGATGAATATGGCGAATGTTAGCAGTGTACCTCCTTTTGCTGCGAGGAGTTCTGCGAGTTCATTCATTCGGTGCCCCCTTTCAAATAGCAGCCATTCCGATTAGTCTTTCAGTCATCCTTGGACATTTGGTGATCACAATACGAACACACACCTGAAAAATCGAGGCTTTCAAACGGGCATTCGGACCTATCCGCCGCTTCAAAGATTAATCCTTCAAGATCAATGTCGGTCTCCGGATCCCCATAGTAATCGAGAATACCATCTGCTGCCGTACTCGGATCAAAGGTATTGTTTCCGCACCTGGCGCATTCACCACCTCCAAGGAACTCTAGCGCTGTCCAAGGCACATTGCCGTCTTGCATCATTTTAATAAATTCTTCAAATGTATCGGGAAGTTCACTCAATACTTCCGAGCGACCCATATCTTCAACTTCTTGCCATGAGTCCTCAATTTGCTTTTTGTAAGCTTTGAATGCCAGATTACCTTGGACGGCGTAAAGCATCCCATACTCAATCAAATCGTAGCCCATAGGAATCATGTTGAACTTATCATCGTGAATCTTCCTGATCTTCTCCAATACAGCTGGTGCAAGCCCCTTTCGGGCATCACCAATTGTTTTGAGTCCATATTCTGTTACTTTATTCATGAGGATCTCAACTTCGTATTCCTGAGGCTTCTCACCAAGTAATTCGAAATACAGAAATGAAAGACCTTGCTTATTCAAAGGCGCGTCATCCGAAAGGTCATTGGGCGGTTCTACAATTTTTTCAACATGCTTTCGAAGATCATTCGCCAATTTATCCACGGAACTTAAGAGTTCGCTTAGGCGAAGGGAAATCGGCCTTGCCAAGGGGGGAAGCGAAACCTGATTTTTGTAATAGTCATGATGTGCTAGGATAGCCCAGGCATCCTGCAGTAATGTTCGAATTTGAATTTCCATGGGCACCTTATGCTCTCCGTGCTTATGAGAAATTTTCAATGTGACTTTAAGATGAACTGCTTTATAAGGCTTTTGGCCAGAATGTCTTTCCTTCTCAATTATCTCAAGTCGTCCATCCTTCTTGATTTCCTTGATTAACGGATTGATGTCCCTCAAATTATTGACCACTATCCTCAATCCGGCAATGTCAGCGATATTTGTAAATATTTCATCAGGCTTAATGTCGTTCGTAATTGCTTTGTTGATAACACTTGAAAGACTTTTTATCCTGGTGTCGATGTAGGCTATCCTGAGTGTAGCTTTTTTCTGGTGTTTGAGCTTGATTGCTTCAACAATTATTTTGGCATCTGATAGAGCTTTCCTGTAAAGAGAAATCCGGTTACTGTACGATTTCTTTAGTATACCAACCTGTGATTTGTCTTGAAGCACTCTCATTTCCGCGATCACACCCCATCGCTTTCCACGGCACCCAGGAGCAGATGGGCGGCCTCGACGTCCTTTTTCCAATGCGTCATGGCCGCGGAGGGTTTCTGGGAAAGGTAATTCAGCAGGGCAATGATCGTCTGGCGGCGGTCCCAGTAGTTGGGGACCTCTTGCTTGAGATAATCCAGCCCCGGGCGTGGATCGTCCTCCTCGGCGGTTTTGTAGACGGCAAAGAGGATCTGTCGCAGGAGCGATCCGGCAAAGCCATCGCCGGAAAGATCACGCCCTTTGAGCTCGCCTGGCGTCTTCAGCCGGGTCTGATTGGCAGCGCCGCTGCCGATCAGGTCTCGGTAGTCGCTCATGCCGAAGCCCCGGGCGAACTCCTGATAGACGCCGTCGCGGTATTCTCCGTGGGCCTCGATTTCGATGCCCTTAATGTAAAAGCGCTCTTCCGGCAGGAGGCGCTTCCAGACAACGCTATCCAGGCTGTCGGGAACGAGAAAATCGGAGGCGATCCGGACGGCGCTCTTGATCATGTCCGTGAGCGGCGAGGACTCCCCGGCCCGGCGCACCCTTCTGAGCTCCCGCTCCACGTCGATGTCCTCGATGGCGCTGTAGGCGGTGACGACCCGCAAGGCTGCCGCGTAGGCGGCCAACTGGTAGTCCGAGTCGCCGAAATTCGGATCTTCCTTGTCGTCGATCTCCAGCATCGCTTTGAGTTGCCGCTGGACCTCGGCCTGGACATCCGGGTAGATGTCGGACCGGTCCCCCCGGAGGGTTTCATTCCGCTTGCGGAGAACGAGAAGAACGGTACCCTGGACGTATTTTCCCGTCCGGAAGGAGGTGTCGGTCTCCGTGGCAATGGTCCAGGCAGCCGTCACTCGGAGCCCTGCCGACCAGAGGATCAGGGCCAGATCCGCCCAGACATCCACGTCCTGGTGGGTGAACATGACGAGTTGCAGACCGCCCGCAGGCATGTTCTCGGCCAGTCGCCGGTAGCACTCCACCATGGCGATCCGGAAGTTTTCATCAGACCCTTTGACGGCCAGGGCGCGCTTGCTGTCGGCGTACCACGCGGGGAAGACAACGGGCAGGCGCTTTTCGTACCAGGCCAGAAAGAGTTCGGAGAGTTCCTCATAATTGACGGCATCGGCGTAAGGGGGATCGGTGATCCAGATGTCGGCAGCATGGGCTGTAACACGGGCATCGACTGGGATGACTTCGGAATTTGAAGAATTTATTTTTACTGGAAGTGACATAATCCAGGTTGTTATCAATGTTAAATGGCTCCGAGAAGCATAAGTTACAAGGGGATTCAGTGCCTGATTGTAAAATGACGGCGAACTTTTTTCATTTGCTGCGCTGGAGTCCCACTTACTTAGCCTCGAATACCAATCCGCCATTCGCCCGATGCCGAGGAGAAGGGCCGCTCCGACCTCTGGGGTCTTCGCCACCTCAGCCGCCAGTTCCTGAAAAAGACCAATCATCAGCAACTGCCGCGGATTGTAGAGGTGATGCCAATAGGTCCAGCCGCGTTCACGAGCAAGGCGATCCGTTTCAGCACCTGACTCGATCTTCCGGCAGGGGAGAAATCCCTTGTCCTGCCAGTCCTCAAAACGCTCCTTGATGAGGCGTAGGACCTCGGCCTCCCGTTTGAGGTCGGCTTGCGTCGGCGCGCGATACCGTTTTTCGCCCGTCTCCGGGTCCACCCAGCGGATACAGTAGAGGCGCTCCTGGAGGACGTCGTCCGGTCGGGGGACCAGATCCTCGTTTTCCCAGAGCCGCAGTCCCTCGCGTCCGCGGATTTCGTTGAAGGCTGTGGCGGTTCGCATCTCCGGCGGAATCCGGTTTCCCTTTTTGTCCACGGGGCAACGGATGCCGTCGGTGGCCGTCCCTTCCGACTTGATTTTTTCCATCTCTTCGGGGGCGGCGTCCTGGACGATCTCGATCCGGAAGGATTTTGTAGAGTTGTCCGGGATCAGGCGGGCGATGGTCCGCGTCTTCTGGCCGATGATCCAGGAAGGAGCCAGAGGAATCCGCCAGCCCGTCACGGGGTCCGTCGCTTCGACGCAGTAGAGGTAATAGTCGGCCCTCCAGCCCTTGCCGATGGTCTCCCCCGTGGCCTCGTCCTGCCAGCCTTCGTCGTTTCGTTCGATTCCCCAGGCCTCGATCTGACGGCCCACAGCGCTATAAACCAGCTTCTGAGCCTTCTGAATCTCCTTGGCCGTTTCCTCGTCGCCACCGATCAGGTGGATGGCGGCCCAGGTCAGGAGCGCCCCCACGGGGTTCAAATCCGCCCCGTAGACATCGCAGCCCATGACCGCGGCCTCGAAGGGGACGCTTCCCCCGCCGCAGAAGGCATCGCCGACGCGGGGCGTGTGGCCGAAGCGAAGCCGGCCCAACGCGTTGACCAGTTCGGTCAGGCTGTACGCCTCCGTTCCCAGGTGGGCGTTGATCTCTTGCCAGGCCGCATCCGAGGGGCCGACGATCTCTTCCGGACGCTTGCACCAGGTGAGTTTTCGGTCGTAGCCCATCCGGTTAAAGGCCCGCCGCTGCATGTGCGTCCGGTCATCCCGGGTTGCCGATCGCTTCCACTTCCCTTTGTCCGCTTCCCGGGTGAAGTAGAATTCCCTTTCCGCCTCGGTGGCAAACTCACAGACCTCGGCGGCGGGAATATTCGCCCGCACCCGGTTCCAGAGTCCCTCCTCGTCCATGGTCATGAGTTTGAGAAAGATCTCCCGATCCTTCTTAGGGTCGGCGGAGGCGGGTAGGAGCAGTCCCAGAACGGCCGCCCGGACGAGGACGAGGGGCTTGCGGCCCCACCATTTGCCGAGCCCCGTGAGGGTCTGGCTGTTGTTGGACTTCCGTTCCTTGTAGCTTTCCTTGGAGAGC
>Ga0116160_1004447_pt1 | contig 11702 bp, 10 predicted proteins | sample AD_JPNAS2_MetaG_FD_89879 | JGI IMG/M metagenome (GOLD analysis project Ga0116160, IMG submission 89879) | Active sludge microbial communities of municipal wastewater-treating anaerobic digesters from Japan - AD_JPNAS2_MetaG | ecosystem: Engineered > Bioreactor > Anaerobic > Digestate | place...
CCGACGGCAAACCGAACTACAGCCTGGCCGATTTCATCGCGCCGCGCGAAAGCGGCCGGCTCGACTATCTCGGCGGGTTTGCCGTCACGGCGGGCCATGGCGTCGCCGAATTGGTCGCCGAGTTCCAGGCCGATCACGATGATTACCAGGCGATCATGGTCAAGGCACTGGCCGACCGACTGGCCGAGGCTTTCGCCGAGCGGCTGCACGAACTCGTGCGCGCCTGGTGGGGCTATGGCCAGGGCGAAAACCTGAGCCAGGAAGCCCTGATCGCCGAACGCTACCGCGGCATCCGCCCCGCCGCCGGCTACCCCGCCTGCCCCGATCACACCGAGAAGCGGATCCTGTTCGACCTGCTCGGCGCCGAACGCAACGCCGGCATCGAGCTGACCGAAAACTTTGCGATGACGCCGGGCGCCGCCGTCAGCGGGCTCTACTTCGCGCATCCCGCCGCGCTCTACTTCGACGTCGGCCGCCTCGGCCTGGACCAGGTGGAGAATTACGCCGAACGCAAGGGGATGGAATTGCACGAGGTGGAACGCTGGCTTGGCCCCAATCTGGGCTACGAGCCGGCCGCCCCCGCCCGCGCCGCCGCCACGGTCTAGCCCGGCGCCGTGCGGAAATCCGTCGGGTCGGACCGATCCGCCGGATTTCCCAATCCCTTCGTCTTTCGTCCCTCGTCCGCGTCCTCGTAATCGCCCCCCCAGGCAGGCCCCAAATCCGTCTCCCGGCTCGCGTTCTTTCGCCCCGGCGCGCCGCGGGTGGTCTCACGCCAAAACGCCCCCCTCTTTTTGCTTGCCCTCCCGCTTGCACACGCTACAGTACGGGCAGCACTTGAGCGGGTTACCCCGATCCATGCGACCCCCCCGTGTGCCCCGTCGGCCGGCTTCCGACCCAAGCCCTCCACACGCTACAAGGCGCCGCTCATGCTGAGGAAAGAACCGCCGTCGGCGGTCAGGCAAGCCCTGTCCCGCCTCGGCATCGCCTGGGATCAGGTGCTGCTCTGCACCGATACCGACATCGACCGCATGGGCCGCTACGTCCGCAAGTGGCTCGTCATTACCGCCCAGCGGCTGCTCGTCATCAGCGAGGAGGAGCCGGCCGAAGTCGTCCGCGAGATCGATCTGAACCAGGTCGAGGAGTACCGCTGCCAGAGCGTCATCGGCTCCGGCCTGCTCCAGGTCAAAGTCGATGGCATGTACATCGACATGCTGCGCTACAGCAACCGCATGGGCGACAAGTTCCACAAGGTCGCCCGCAAGCTGGAGCGCTTCCGCCTGGGCGAGCCGATCGTCCTGCACCCCGAGGACGACATCGATCCGCGCCGCTGCCCCTCCTGCAACCTGATGCTCTCGTTTCCCGGCGACGTCTGCCCGCGCTGCGTCAGCAAGGGCGCCGTCCTGGCCCGCATGTGGGTCCTGATGAAGCCCTACCGCGGCGCCGCGCTGACGATGATGGCGCTGCTGATGGTCGGTATCGCGCTCGATCTGGTCGCCCCGCAGTTGACCCGCTTCCTCGTCGATCGCGTCCTGCCCGGCAGCCCCGAACAGCTCGGCGAGATCCGCGCCAATCTCCAGCTCTATCAGCACCTGCTCGGCGTCCTGCTGACAGTCGTCGGCGTCCTCGCGCTGACCAACGTCAGCCGGATGGGGATCAACATGATCAACGGCCGGCTGGGCAACAAGATCGGCACCGCGATCACGTTCGACATGCGCGGCCGGCTGGTCAGCCACCTCCAGCAGCTTTCGGTCGGCTATTACGACCGGCAGCAGGTCGGCTCGCTCGTCGGCCGCGTCGCCTACGACACCGAATCGCTCCACGGCTTCGTCAACCAGCTCACCAGCGGCTTCCTGTTCCAGCTGCTGATGGTGATCGGCGTCGGCACGATGATGTTCATCCTGAACGCCAAGCTGGCGCTCTTCACGCTCATCCCCGCCCCGCTGGTCATCGCCGGCTCGATCTTCTTCTGGCGCTACATCTATCCGCGCTACTACCGCTTCTGGGACGCCTCCAGCAAGCAGGCCGGCATGCTGTCGGGCGTGCTGTCCGGCATTCGCGTCGTCAAGGCTTTCAGCCAGGAGCAGCGCGAGATCGACCGCTTCAACCGCGTCAGCGGCCGCCTGCGCGACAACCGCCTCCACGTCGACAACGCCACTGCCCTGTTCAACCCGTGCATGGCGATCATCTTCCAGATGGGGGGCTGGATCGTCTGGTATGTCGGCGGCCGCGACGTGCTGGGCGGCACAATGACGCTCGGCAGCCTGATCGCCTTCTTCGCCTATCAGGCGATGTTCTACGGGCCGCTGACGACCCTGACCCAGTTCACCAACTGGCTGACGCAGTTCGCCACGCAGGCGCACCGGATCTTCGAGATCCTCGACACACCGATCGAAATCACCGAGGCGCGCGACGCGATCCCCCTCGAGCGGATCAACGGCCACATCCTGTTCGATAACGTCACCTTCGGCTACACGCGCAACATGCCGGTGATCCAGGATGTCACGCTGGAGATCCAGCCGGGCGAGATGATCGGCGTCGTCGGCCGCTCCGGCTCGGGCAAGACGACGCTGATCAACCTGCTCTCGCGCTTCTATGATGTCGAACTGGGCGCCGTCAAAATCGACGGCATCGACGTCCGCCGGATCCGCAAGGACGACCTGCGCAGCCGCATCGGCGTCGTGCTGCAGGAGCCCTTCCTCTTCCGCGGCAGCATCTGGGACAACATCGCCTACGGCCGACCCGACGCCACCCCCACCGAGGTCTTCGAGGCCGCCAAGGCGGGCAACTGCCACGACTTCATCATGCGCCAGGCGCACGGCTACGACACCTGGATCGGCGAGCGGGGCGCCGGCCTCTCCGGCGGCGAGCGCCAGCGCATCGGCATCAGCCGCGTGCTGCTGACCGACCCCAAGATCCTGATCCTGGACGAAGCCACCAGCAACGTCGACGCCGAAAGCGAAGCCGCCATCCAGGCCGCGCTCGCCGAAGTCGTCCGCAACCGCACCACCATCGCCATCGCCCACCGGCTCTCCACGCTGCGCAGCGCCGACCGCATCGTCGTCGTCGACCGCGGGCGCATCGCCGAAATGGGCACCCACCAGGAACTGCTCGAGCGCGACGGGATCTACGCGCGCCTGGTCAAGATCCAGGGACACATGACCACCCAGCCCACGATCGAACAGATCGCCCAGCGCGAGGAAGACGAGGCCCGCGACGGCCAGCGCCAGGCCGACGAGGACAACCTGCCCATCGGCCCGAACCATGTCGGCCCCCTCCCCCACCCCCGCGGCCATCACGTCCGCTGGCTGACGCCCGATCGGGCCCACATTCACTCGGGCAGCTATAACACCCTGCACCTGACCGTCGAAGGCGAGGGGATCTATCGCGGCCTGTTCGCCCTGCGTTGCCTGCCCGTGCATTACCCCGAGGAATACATTTCGCTGCGGATGACCGGCGCGCGCGGACGCGAGATCGAGGTCGGCATCATCCGCCGCATCGCCGACTGGCCCGAGACGACTCAGCAACTGGTGCGCGAGGCCCTCCTCAAGCGCTACCTGGTGCACACCATCACCGCCATCGAGAGCATTCAACAGTTCAGCGGCTACCTCAACTTCCGCGTTCAGAGCGACCTGGGCCCGCTCGAATTCATGCTGCGCTGGCAGGCCGACCGCGCCCACGATTACGGCCCCAACGGCCGCATGCTGCTCGACACCGAGGAGAATCGCTACCTGATCCCCGACCTGAACAGGCTGACGGAGCACGAACGCAAACTCTTCCAGCGCTACATTTACTGGTAACCCCCAAAGTGCGTCTCTCCTCCCTCGTCTCTCCTCCTTCGTCTCTACTCCCTCGTCCTCGTAATCGCCCCCAACGGCCCGCCCAGGATTCGGCTCGGGCGGGTGGTCTGCCGTCCCTGGCGGAACGGGTCGGCGGATCGGTCCGGCAGGGGTCTCGACCGGTCGATTCGGTGGTTCACGGGCCCCGTCGGCCGCGCGGAAAAGCGCCTCGCCGCGTGTTTTGCCCATTGACAGTCAGGCGCGCCTCATCATAATGGCCGGTGAGTTTCAATCCTACTGATGGATGGTCGGACTATTTCGACAGGAAGGGTGCGGCTTATGGCGACTGCGACGAAGAAAGCGATGACCAAGACTCAACTGGTCAATCATCTGGCGGAAGGCGTCGGCTTGACCAAGCGTCAGGCCGCCGATGCGCTCAACGTCCTGGCCGAGACGGCCTACGACGAGGCCAAACGCGGCTTCACCTTGCCCGGGATCGGCAAGCTGGTCGTCGTCAAGCGCAAGGCCCGCAAGGGGCGCAATCCCGCCACCGGTGAAACGATCAAAATCCCGGCCAAGACGGTGCTCAAATTCCGCGTGGCCAAGGCCTGCAAGGATCGCGTGTTGTCCTGATTCCCCGCGGATGAAAGCGGAATCATTTCCACGGGCGGCGAGGACCCCATTCCTCGCCGCCTTTTCTTTATTCCGGTGCGCCTCACATTCCCTTCCCGAAGCATCCGCCCCTCGTCCCTCGTCGTCGTATTCGCCCCCAACGGCCTTCTCCAGAATTCGGCTCCCGGCTCTCGGCTCTCGTCCCCGGCTCTCGAAACCCTCGCATTGCCCGACCCTTCACGTCTGCTCGCGGAAAACGAAATCGAGGGAGCAACCGCTGGGCCGGGGGACTATAATCTTCGGCCAGACGGCGGCAGTTGGCTTCGGTGTTGCTTGCCGCTATTCCTCCGCGGAGGTTGCCATGTTGCGCGGGTGTGCTCGCCTGCTGCTCCTGACGTTGGGGCTGGCCGCCCTGGGCTGTCGCCCCGACGGTCCGGCCAGTCAATCCCCAGGTACCCGCCCCAACGAAGCCCCCGCTGGCGAAACGACTCCGCAACCGGTGCTATCCGAAGCCGCCGCACCCGCCGCCGCCGCGCCCGCCGCCGCCGAGACCGAACCGGCGGACGCCGCCACGACGGCCCCCCATCGCGTCCGGCTCGTCTGGCAGAGCGAGATGGAGGAGAACGCGTTCGGCTACACGGTTTACCGTCGCGAGACCGAGGCGGGCGACGAAATCGCCCTGAATCCCGAAAATCCGCTCCACGCCGCCGGCACCACGCACATCCCGCAGGAATACACCTTCTACGACTTGAACGTGCAGCCGGGCGTCACCTATTACTACCGCATCCGCGCCACCGATCTGGATGGTTCGTATGCCTGGCCGTTTCCCCCCGCCGAGGCACGACCCAAACCGCTCACGCCCGCCGAAGCCGCCGAGATCGAGGCGAACGGGACGATGTACCGCCGCCCGCTTGAGGGCGCCGAGCTGCCGGGCAACAAGTAAGCGAGCAGGTTCATCTGCCCGATTACGATACCGAAATCGATCCAGATACCGATACGAGACCGATGGGCACGGCTCACCAATAGCGCGGCTTGCCGTAGTAGTCGTAAATTTCCTCCTCGCGCGAGCGCGTCAGGTCGACATGCTCCTCGTACGGCGGGCTGTTGCGGATCTGCTCCTTGTCGAGATCGAGGTAGGCCTTCTGCGCGATCCAGTCGAACCGGTGCAGCCACAGCGGCGCGATCAGCACCTTGCGGCCGGGCAGCCAGTTCTTGGTATCGACGATCAGATAGCGCACCTGCCAGGTTTCGTCGTCGACGATGAAATCCTCGACGTGGCCGATCCCGCCGTCGATCGCCTCGACATGGTAGCCGGTCACCTCGCGGGCGCTGCGCAGATGCGGGTCGTCTTCGCGCCGGGGTTCCTCCTCCTCGGTCGCCAGCGCCGCCGGTTCGCTGCCGGTCATGGCGCCCATCAGCGGCACGTAAGGGTAGGGCGCCGCCGGCCCCATCCCGCCGCCCCAGTAAACCGGCCAGCCGTAATACGCGTAGAGATCGATCTGGTGCTGGCGCGAGACGGGACGCTCCACCTCCAGCGGCGGACTGGCCTTGATCTTCTCCCGCGTCAGGTCGACCGGGATCACGTTGTCCTTGTGCGAGCGCAGACTCACCTTGTCGGGCGGAATCACCACCTTTCTCCCCGGCAGCCAGTTGCCCGTGTCGACGACGAGGTAACGGACCGTCCAGAATTCGTCGTCGAACAAAACGTCGTGCAGATTGCCGATTTCGCCGTCGGTCGCGCCGATGCGGAAGCTCTCCAGTTTGCGTACGATCTGTAACATCGCCAGGTCCCACCTTTCTATCGCGGTCCTTCCCCGGATCAAGCAGAATGATCTTGCTAACAACAACCGTGCCCTTCAGCAGTGCAGGAGCGATGGCGGGCGCGGCATGCTTTTCGCTCCTATTTTTCCCGAAGGGATTCTTCCCAAACCGATCATCAACCGTGACCGAGGAGGCCAGGGCGCGCGATCCGCGACCGGAAGCGCGCCTCGACGGTTCGAGTTGACTGACGACTCACCGGCATGAACCGGAGGCACCATCATGGGAACCAACGTAGCCCACAAGCTGATCCGCGAACATCTGCTGGAAGGCGAGATGACGCCGAGCCGCGAAATCGGCCTGCGCATCGATCAGACGTTGACGCAGGACGCGACCGGCACGCTGGTGATGCTCGAACTGGAGGCGATGGGGCTGGACCGGGCGAAGACCGAGGTCTCCGCCCAGTATGTCGACCACAACCTGCTCCAGACGGACCATAAGAATCCCGACGACCACATTTTCCTGCAGAGCGCCTGCGAACGCTTCGGCCTCTGGTTCAGCCGGCCGGGCAACGGCGTCTCGCATCCGGTCCACATGCACCGGCTGGGCCGACCCGGCAAGACGCTGCTGGGGGCCGACAGCCACACGTGCGCCGCCGGGGCGATCGGGATGCTCGCCATCGGCGCGGGCGGACTCGATGTCGCCATGGCGATCGCCGGCTATCCGTTTTACGTCAAGATGCCAAAGATCTGGGGCGTGCGGCTGACCGGCAAACTCCCGCCGTGGGTCTCGGCGAAGGACGTCATCCTGGAGCTGCTGCGGCGCCACGGCGTCGCCGGCGGCGTCGGCAGGATCATCGAATACTACGGCCCCGGCCTCGATCAGCTCAGCGCGTGGGATCGCCACACGATCTGCAACATGGGCGCCGAGCTCGGCGCGACCACCAGCGTCTTCCCCTCGGATGGCGAAACGCGCCGCTTCCTCCACAGCGAGGGCCGCCCGGCCGACTGGATCGAACTGACCGCCGACGCCGATGCGCACTACGATCTGCACGACGAGATCGACCTCGAGCAACTGGAACCGCTCATCGCCAAGCCCTCCAGCCCGGGCAACGTGGTTCCCGTGCGCGAGATCGCCGGCCTGCCGATCTATCAGGCGTATGTCGGTTCGTCGGCCAATCCCGGGTTTCGCGACCTGGCCATCCCGGCGGCGATGGTCCGCGGCCGGCGCGTGCATCCCCATGTCTCGTTCGACCTCAATCCCGCCTCGCGCCAGATTCTTGAGAATCTGATCCAGGAGGGTTGGCTCGGTCCGCTGGTCCACGCCGGCGGACGCCTGCACCAGACCGGCTGCAACGGCTGCATCGGGATGGGCCAGGCGCCGGCGTCGGGACGCAACAGCCTGCGCACTGTGCCGCGTAATTTCCCGGGCCGCTCGGGCACCCGCGAGGATTCGGTCTTCCTCTGCGGCCCGGAGACGGCCACCGCCTCGGCCCTGCGCGGCGTCATCACCGATCCGCGCGACCTGGACATGGAATACCCGCAGATCCGCGAGCTGGACCGGCAGATCATCAATGCGACGATGCTCGATCCGCCGCTGCCGCCGGACGAAGCGCGCCGGCGCGAGCTGATCAAGGGTCCGAACATCGCTTCGCTGGCGCTGCTCGAACCGATCGCCGACACGCTGGAACTGGTGGTGCTGCTCAAGGTCGGCGACAACCTGTCGACCGACGAAATCCTGCCGGCCGGCACCCGCGTCCTTCCCTATCGCAGCAATATCCCGAAAATCAGCGAATTCTGCTTCGACATGGTTGACCCGACCTATCACGAGCGCGCGCTGGGCGTGCGCGACGCGGGGGGCCACGCCGTCGTCGGCGGCGCCAACTACGGCCAGGGCTCCAGCCGCGAACATGCCGCGCTCGCGCCCCGCTATCTCGGCCTGGCGCTCGTGCTTGCCCGGAGCTTTGCCCGAATCCATTGGCAAAACCTCGTTAATTTCGGCATCCTGCCGGTGAGTTTTGCCGACCCGGCCGACTACGACCGAATCGAGCAGGGCGACAAGCTGCGCGTGGAGAATGTTCGCGAACGGGTGCAGCAGGGCCGCGTACTCACGGTCCGGATCACGGGCAAGCGCGGAGAGCGCGAGATCCCCGTGCGTCATGACCTGTCCGAACGCCAGGTGGCGATCCTGCTGGCGGGCGGCCAGATCAACCGCGTGCGGGAGGAAGCAGGAAAGAAAAAATGAATGAAAGAGAAATTCGAAATACGAAGCTCGAAGTCCGAAACAAATTCAAAATTTGAATATTGCGGAATGCAATCAGGATTATATTCGCCAGAATATCGAGCGGCTGGATGGCCCGGCGTGCACGCGCACCCGGGGGTTCGCCCTCTGGAATCAGGGAATTTCGTGATATAGCATTGGATATTTTTAATTGTTTCAAATTTTGCAATTCGAGCTTCGTATTTTCCCGGAAGGGATAGCGGCGTTTGGTTACTTGATCTTTGATCTTTGATCTTTGAATTTGCTTCGGATTTCGAGATTCAAGCTTCGAATTTCCCCGGGGGGGGGCTAAATGGTTGATTCCGGCAGCAATCCATTTGATCTTTCGGGCCGCGTCGCGCTCGTCACCGGCGCCAGCCGCGGCCTGGGCCAGTACATGGCGCGCGCGCTCGCCCGCGCCGGCGCCGACCTCGTCATCACCAGCCGCAACCGCGATTCCTTGACCGATTTCCAGCGGGAAATCGAAGCGCTCGGCCGGCGCGCCCTGCCGCTCCCCCTCGACGTCACCGACGAGGGCAGCATCCGCGCGATGGCCCGCGACGCGCTCGCGCAATACGGCCGCATCGACATCCTCGTCAACAACGCCGGCCGCAACCGCCGCAAACCCGCGCTCGACGTCACCTGGGAGGACTGGGATTTCGTCGTCAACGCCAACCTGCGCGGCACGTTTTTCGTCGCCCAGGCGGTCGCCCCCAGCATGATCGAGCGCGGCTATGGCCGCATTATCAACATCGGTTCGGTTACCTGCGTGTTCGGCTATGCCGGCCTCGCCCCCTACTGCGCCAGCCGCGGCGGCACGCGCCAGCTCACAATGAGCCTCGCCGACGAATGGGGGCCCTACGGCGTCACGGTCAACTGCCTCGCGCCCGGCTGGTTCAAGACGGCCCAGACCGCCGTGCTCTACAACGACCCGGAGTGGGTTGAGTATCTCGTCGATCGGATCCCCGTCAAGCGGCCGGGCCTGCCGACCGATCTGGACGGGGCGGTTGTCTTCCTCGCGTCGGAGGCGAGCCGCTACGTGACCGGCCAGACGCTGCTCGTCGATGGCGGGATTTCAACCGGCGCCACGCGCGCCATGCCGGTGAAAAAATCGGAAAAATAAGGGAAATTGCGAGTCGGCCGGCTGGCCCGGCGACGGCGCCAGTTGGCGCATTGGCGCTGGATTGCAACCCATTGCGTGTCTTCCAGCAGACTTGGGCTAATATTCCAGATAACCGGTCGTGTTGGAGCGGATCTCGCCGGTCGTGCTGTTGTAGAGCCAGCCGGTCGTGCCGTCAATCTCGCCGGAAGCGATCGCGTCGGAATCGGTCAGCATCTTGACTGTCGCCAGGCCGTTGATCGGATTTTCGGGCAACCCGTTGTTCAAGTACGGCCCAAACGGGAAGTTCGCTCGATCGAGCACCGCGCTCGTCCTGCCGCTCTTGTCCGAGTACTCCCGAAGCTGGCTGATGAAGGCCGCCACGTTATTGGTCGCGTCGGTGGCTGTGCCCGTCCCATCGGACGTCACCACCCCGGGGTAAACTGAGTTGTGCTGGTGATAATACAGGCTGATGGAGTTGCGCAACATGGTCAGGTCGGCGGCCAGCGTGGCTTCCTCGGCGTCCTTGGTGGAACTGATAAGTTGCGGAATGGCAATCGTCCCCAGGATGCCAAGGATCACGATGACGATGATCAGCTCAACCAGCGTGAAGCCCCTGCGGGCAGCCTTCCTCATCGCAGTACCCTTTCTGCAAACGTGTTCGTACGTCCAATGAGTGTATCGACCAGGCTGGAAGAAACTTGACCGTTCTCACCCGGCAAATCGTTAATAACGTTAAATATATCCGTTATCCCGGAGCTGGGCCCGCGAGCCGATCCCGGTGCTACCCGTCGCGTAAACTGCCGCGAATTCTGATTCGGATTTCGAAATTCGGATTTCTTGCTTCTGATCAGTGGCCGCTGCGGGCCACCGGCGTCATCTTCGACAGCGGCAGCAGCAGCGCAGCGCAATGGACCCGATCGCGACGCCCAGCACCACGAGGATCAGCGGTTCGGCCTCGACGCAGGTCCGGCGCAGCCGCTGCTCCTTCTCCTTTTCCAGGTGCTCCGCCCTCGGAATCGCGCTTCCTCCCATCACCCCTCAGCACGCGTTCACGCCCAGCAACCGTTCCACCTGCGCCTGCAACTCAACGATGCCGAACGGTTTCCTGAGGACGATGATGCCCGCCATCTCCGGCTCGTCACCTTCATCCCACGAGTTCACGTTGCCGGTCAACAGCATCGCCGGCAATACCGGCTGTCCGGCCGCCTCGCGCAGCTTCCCGATCAGCTCCACGCCGTTCATTTCGTCGGCCAGGTCTTGATCGCTGATGATCAGGTCCGGCGGGCGCGCGCCGAGGCCCGTCAACGCCTCCGCCGGCGAGCCGAACGCCCGCACGTCGAAGCCCGCGTCGCGCAGAAGCAACTCCAGCAGATGGCGGACGTTCGCCTCGTCGTCGATCACGAATACACACTTCATCACGAATTCCTGTGGTTCTGCCTCGCCGGTCAGTCGCCGATCGAGGGATTGATGCGGTTTCGCGGCAGAGTCCGATGCCAGGCAAGGGCGGGCTTAAAGGGCAAGCCCCGCCGTATCCCGTTTCTTTTCGGCAGGCGGGGCGGGAAAGTGTAGGTTGCAGCCAAACGATACAAAAACAACAACGTTAATCAGAGGAACTCGCTGCCGTGCACCAGGGACCCGGCGAAACACCCCTCCACGACCGGGCCGCGCTCTCCCAGCAAAAACGGGGACCGGCGCGGCGACCGGCAACCGGTTTCAACCCGGTCGCCCTGCCCGCCGCCACGCCGGCCCCCGCGTTGCAAACGAGAAGGAGCGCGCGGCTTACTGCTGCGCGGTCTCCGTCGTCATCTCGTCGGTGTGGACATGATCCGCTTCGCTCGCATCATGGACATGACCCGGTTCGCTCTCATCATGGACCTGCGCCTCCGGGGCGGGGGCGCTGACATCCGAAGCGGGCAGGTCGTTGGCCGGCGTCGTCATCGAATCCATCGCGTCAACCGGCTCCTGGTCTCCACATCCCGGCAGCGCCAGCAGACCCGCGCCGGCCAGGAGCAGGCAGCAGGTCAGATTCCGAACAGCGGTGAGTCGCATCGGTAGGGGGCCCTTTCTTTGGGGGCTTTATGTTGATCGGCGGGCGCATCCCGTCCGATTCTCGCCGATTTTCAGTCAAATCCATCTGTTCCGCAACATCGGACCTGTCCCATCCGAAGCTCACGGCGCGCCGCCGCCGCCGGCGC
>Ga0116160_1004459_pt1 | contig 11691 bp, 9 predicted proteins | sample AD_JPNAS2_MetaG_FD_89879 | JGI IMG/M metagenome (GOLD analysis project Ga0116160, IMG submission 89879) | Active sludge microbial communities of municipal wastewater-treating anaerobic digesters from Japan - AD_JPNAS2_MetaG | ecosystem: Engineered > Bioreactor > Anaerobic > Digestate | place...
CCGTCGCCGTCAGCGCGCCCGCGTCATCGCCGGGCGCATTCGTGATGGAGAGCGTCCGTCCGCCCCGGACTTCAAGGCCCGCGCGGTTGTCGCCCGAGTGGAGCGCGTTGTTCCCCGCCAGGAAGAGCGAGACGCAGGCGTTGGTCTGCAGCGTGAAGGCGCATTGGCTGTCGGTGCCGAGCGTCTCGAGCACCAGATTCGAGAGCGTCACGTCGCACGTCACGCCCTCCTGGACGACGACGCGCACCTGGCTCGTCTTGTTGGTGCCGGAAATCGTGAACGGCCCCGCGTTCGTGAGCGTGATGTGGGGCGCGTAGTATTGCCAGCCCGCGCCGCTCGATCCGGCGGAGTCGAGGGCGACCCCATTGACCGTCACCCCGGTCGGGGCGGCGCTGGCCGTTACCGCGAAAGCGATGAACAGCGCGGCGAGAATCTTACTCCAGTTCGGTTTTTTCATGGCGGTGTACCTTTTAGGTGCAGGGATGAAAAACACAGGACGCGGGACGCGAGAAACGAGAAGTTTTTCTCGTCTCGCGCCTCGCGTCCCGCGTCCTGTGATCAAGCAAAACAAATCGGACACCAACGCGAAGGGCAGGACACCCCAAAGAGGATGCCATGTCGATGTTCGTGGTGGCGTTGTCGTTCATGACAATTTCTTCAATTTGGCACAATATAAAGGAGGATAAGGGGGGAGACAAGCGTTTTTTGGGGATCCTCCCGGTTGGCACCCCCTAGGGGAATCGAACCCCTCTTTCCAGGATGAGAACCTGATGTCCTAGCCGATAGACGAAGGGGGCAGTGCCGGAAACAAAGAAAAGATCGGAATGGTGCACCCGGAGGGACTTGAACCCCCATGTCTCGCGACATAAGAACCTGAATCTTACGTGTCTGCCAATTCCACCACGGGTGCGAAAAGTGAGAAAAAGTATGGCACATTCCCCTCGCTCCCGTCAACTCCCCAAAATACTTTTTGCCAGAAGGGCGCGGATCGTGCGATACTGACGGGCAACGGGTACCGGAAGGCCGGTGTCCCGACTTGACCGCGCAGCCGCCATGATTGCCGATATCAATCCGCTCCATCTGTTCGCCACCCCTTGGTTCTGGTCATCCTTCATCGGATGGACCGTGGCCCAGATCTGCAAGATGACGGTCGGGTTCATCCGTACCGGCGCCATCGATTTCCGTTACCTGCTCAGCACCGGCGGCATGCCCAGCGCCCATTCGGCGATGGTGTGCGGTTTGGGCGCCTCGATCGGGCTCACGGAGGGGTTCGATTCACCGATCGCGATGCTGGCCGCAGGGTTTGCCGCGATCACGATGTTCGACGCCGCGGTCGTGCGCCGCGCGGCGGGGTATCAGGCGAAAATCCTGAACCAGATGATCGAGGAGCTGTTCAAACAGCACAAGTTGAGCCAGACCCATCTCCGGGAGCTGCTCGGCCACACCCGCAAAGAGGTGTTCGCCGGCATGCTGGTCGGCATCAGCGTGGCGGTTCTGGTGGTGCGGTTCTGGCCGTAGAGCGAAGAAGGACGTGAGCCTGCCGCGCGGCTCCGCCGCGAAAAAACCTTGGAATAAGTTTAGGACATGATTAACATGGTGTTGCTCAATCCTGAAAATCCTGTCATCCTGGCAAGTAACTCTGGCAAGTAATCCTGTCAATTTATAGGACATGATTTCCCGCTGCCCGGGCGCATATATCCATGATTAACATGGTGTTGCTCAATCCTGAAAATCCTGTAATCCTGTCAAGTAACCCTGTCAAACAACCCTGTCAAACAACCCTGTCAATTTATAGGACATGATTAACATGATGTTGCTCAATCCTGAAAATCCTGTCATCCTGGCAAGTAACCCTGTCAAACAACCCTGTCAAGTAACCCTGTCAAACAACCCTGTTAATTTATAGGCAAGGAGACCGAAGGCGGGGGACGGGATCCATTCAACTCAACGCCGCAGGTCGAAGGCCGCGGGTCGCGGGGCAACATTCCCGATCCCGACAGCGGCCCCGGCGGGAAGGGCAAGCGTCTGCTTGCCCGGACGGGCAGACGCTCGTCCCTCCCGTCAAACCCATCACGGTGCAGGGGGGATCTGTATCGCGCGGTCCTCGTACAGTTTGTACTCCACGCTGTCGAGCAGCGCCTGCCACGAGGCTTCGATGATGTTCTCCGACACGCCGACCGTGCCCCAGTGCCGCGTGCCGTCCCCGGATTCGATCAGCACGCGCGTGACGGCCCGCGTGGCTTCCTGCGGATCCAGAATGCGGACGCGGTAGTCGGTGAGGGTGATCTGTTCGATCTCGGGGTAGAAACGGTTCAGGGCATGGCGCAGCGCGGCGTTCAGCGCGTCCACGGGCCCCAAGCCCTCGCCTGCCGTGAGTTCGGTCTCGCCCCGGACTTTGACTTTGACCGTGGCTTCGGAGAGGCAGGGCTCGCCGCTGCCGCGCTTCTCGACGATCACGCGGAACCCCTCCAGCTCGAAAAAGGGCTTGTGGGTGTTGAGCACCTTCTGCAGCAGGATTTTGAACGAGCCGTCCGCGGATTCGTAGGAGTAGCCTTTGTTCTCGCGGCTCTTGATCTCGTTCAGGATCTCGCGTATCTGACTTCTGTCCAAGGCGGCGAGGTCGATACCCAGTTCAGCCGCCTTGATCTGCACGTTGGCCACGCCGGCGAGCTCCGAGACCAGCACGTGGCGGCTGTTGCCGACCGCCTCGGGCGCGATGTGCTCGAAGGTCCGCGGGTTTTTCTGGATCGCGTTCACGTGCGCGCCAGCCTTGTGGCTGAAGGCCGAACGCCCGACGTAAGGCTGTTTGGGGTCGGGCCGCTGGTTGGCCAGGTCATCGGTGATCCGCGAGACCTCGCAGAGTTTCTTCAGCCGCTCGGGGCCGACGCAGGCGTATCCCATCTTCAGTTCGAGCGCGGGCAGGATGCTGATGAGGTTGGCGTTGCCCGCGCGCTCGCCGTACCCGTTGACGGAACCCTGCACCTGGCGCGCGCCGCCGCGGACGCCTTCAAGGGTGGCCGCGACCGCGAGGTTGCTGTCGTTGTGGGTGTGGATGCCGACCTCGACGCCGGGAAAGGCCGCGCAGACCTCGCCGGTGATCGTGAAAATCTCGTGCGGCAGCGTACCGCCGTTGGTGTCGCACAGCACGATGGCCGCGGCACCTTCGCGCACCGCCGCGTCGAGTGCCTGCAGGGCGTAGGCGGGGTCATCCTTATACCCGTCGAAAAAATGTTCCGCGTCGAAAAAGACCTGGCGTCCGTTTTGCCGCAGGTGGCCGACGGTGTCGGCGATGATCTGCAAGTTTTGGGGGCCGGTGGCGCGCAGGACATCCCGCACATGCAGCAGCCAGGCCTTGCCGTAGATGGTGACCCACTCGGTATCGGCCGCGAGCAGGCCAGCGATTTGCGGATCGCTGGCCGCGTCGAGGTTCACGCGGCGCGTGCTGCCGAAGGCCGTGATGCGCGCGTGGCTGAGGCGTTCCCGCCGGATGTCCTCGAAGAACTTGCGGTCGCGCGGATTGGAGCCGGCAAACCCGCCCTCGATGTAATCGATGCCGAAATCATCCAGCAGCCGCGCGAAACGCACTTTGGCCGTGTCCGAGAAGGAGATCCCCTCGCCTTGGGCGCCATCGCGCAGGGTGGTGTCGTAGAGGAAGATTTTTTCCATTAGAAGAATGCCTGATAGAGGGCCTTCACCGCTTTGGCGCGCTGCTCGGCCTTGACGCCGAACATCATGCTGATTTCGGATGAGCCTTGGTTCATCATCTCGATGTTGACGCCCGCGTCCGCGAGCGCCCGGGTGGCTTTGGAGGCCATTCCCACCGTGTAGTAGAGCCCTTCGCCCACCACCATGATCAGCGCGTAGCCGCGTTCCACAAGCACCGCGTCGGGGTTGAGGTCGCGCCGGATGCGGTCGAGCACGCGCCGTTCGCGGGCGGAATCGAAGTTCCGGTCGCGGATCACCACCGAGACGTTGTCGATGCCCGAGGGCATGTGTTCGTAGGAAACCCCCTCCCACTCCAGGATCTGGAGCAGGTGGCGGCCGAAGCCGATCTCGCGGTTCATCATGTACTTGTCCACGAAGATGTTGCAGAAGCCGTCATCACTCGCGATGCCGACCACGCCCCCGGCAAGCGCGCGGCGCGACTGCACGATCAGGGTGCCGGGCTCCTCCGGATGGTTGGTGTTGCGCACCTGGATCGGCACGCCGGCCTTGACCGCCGGAATCACCGCCTCGTCATGGAACACGCCGAACCCGGCGTACGAAAGTTCACGCATCTCGCGGTAGGTCATGACCGGGATGCCGGCCTTGACCTCCGGCACCAGCCGCGGGTCCACGGGATAGACGGAGTCCACATCGGTGAAGTTCTCGTAGACCTCTGCCTTGACCGCCGCGGCCAAGATCGAGCCGGTGATGTCCGAACCGCCGCGCGGGAAAGTCGCCACCCGCCCTTCCCGGGTGTAGCCGAAAAAGCCGGGGAAGACCACGATTTCCCCGCGGTCCCGCAGGGCCTGGGCCAGATTCTGGTACGACTCCTCGATCAGTTGCGCATTGCCGTAATCGTTGGTCAGGAGCAGACCCGCCTGCTGAGGGTTGAGGTATGCGGCCTTGACGCCGCGCGCCTGCAGGGCCTGGGCCACGATCTTCGCGCAGTTGTCCTCTCCCGCGGCTTTCATGCTGTCGAGAAAACTGCCGCGGTGGGAACGGTCGCCAGCCAGACGGAAGCGCAAATCCTTCTCGATCTCCGCAGTGATGCCAGCGGACAGCCCCAGATCGCGCTGGATTTCGGCGTACCGCTCCACGATCGCCGCGAGCGGCGTCTCGCACTCTTTTTCCGCCAAGGCGAGTTCCGCGCAGGCGATCAGCATGTCGGTCACCTTGGTGTCTTCTTTGTCGCGCTTGCCAGGGGCGGAGACCACGACGATCCGCCGTTCCGGATCCGCCAGCACGATATCCACGGTTTTGTTGACCTGCTCCGCATTGGCGACGGATGACCCGCCGAATTTACATACCTTCATCACGCTCTCCTCAAACCCCGCCCGCTTCGGCAGGGGCGACTCCCCGAGCTGTCCGCAACGCGTCCGGGGAACGCGCCTTGCCCGCCCTTGCCTTTACAGCATCCTCAATTTCACCGGCTCTTCGTTCAGCACGCCTGCCGCGCGGATCCCGCGCAGCGCCTCCTCGATGTCCGCGCCCCGCGCCGCATGCGTCAGGATCACCACCGGCACATATCCGGTATCCCGCGCCCCGGACAGCGCCTTCTGCGTCGCCGCCAGAATGCTCACGCCGTGCCGGCCCAGCAACGTCGTGATGACGCCCAGTGAACCGGCCTTGTCGCACACCATCAGCCGGACGTAGTAGCGGCTCGAAATGTCGCCTGCCGGACGCATCCGCAGACGGCCGTCGTCCTCGGCGAGGCAGACGCCGCGCCGGTACCGCGACTTGCCGGCCATCAGGTTGCGCACGATGTCGCCGATGTCGCCGATCACCGTGCTGGCCGTGGGTTCGCGGCCAGCGCCGCGTCCGTAATAGAGCGTGTCGCCGCTCAGATCGCCGCGCACCATGGCCGCGTTGAAGACATGGCTGACCGATGCCAGCATGTGGTCCAGAGGCACCAGAGTGGGGTGGACGCGCACCTCGACCGCATCCCCGTCGCGGCGCACCACGGCCAGCAGTTTGATGCGGTATCCGAACTCGATCGCGTAGCGCACGTCCATGCCGTTGAGGTTGCGGATGCCCTCGACGAGCACCTGCGTCATCGGCACATGGAACCCGTAGGCCAGCGAGGCGAGGATCATGGCCTTGTGGGCCGTGTCGAACCCGTCGATGTCCAGACTCGGGTCCGCTTCGGCGTAACCCTTCTGCTGCGCGTCCCGCAGCACCGCGTCAAACGGAAGCCCCTCCTGCTCCATGCGGGTGAGGATGTAGTTGCACGTGCCGTTGAGGATGCCGTGGATACTCTGAATCTCGTTACCCGCCAGACCTTCGCGCAACACGCGGATGATCGGGATCCCGCCGCCCACACTGGCACCGAAATAGATGTCCACGCCCTTGCGTTCCGCGGCACTGAAAATCTCCTCCCCGTGTTCGGCCAGCAGTTTCTTGTTGGCGGTGACCACCGGCTTCCCCGCGTTGAGCGCCGCCAGCACCAGTTCCTTGGCAACGCCCGTGCCGCCGATCAGCTCGACGACGATCCGGATCTCCGGATCGTGGATCACCGACAGGGCGTCGGGAGTCAGGATCGCGGGATCGATGGCCACACCGCGGTCGGTCACGGTATCGAGATCCGCGATCCGCTTCAGCACCACGTCGGCACCCAGCCGCCTGGCCATCACCTTGCGGTTACGCTGCAAGCCGTCGGCCACACCCGCGCCCACGGTCCCGAAACCCAAAAGGCCTACACCGATCTGCTTCATACACATCCTGCTTTCCTGATTCCTTTTTCTTTAAAAAGAATTTTTACTATAGTAGAAACAGCGACCCGCTTACAAGCCCGCAAAAACCGCCGCAAGCGGTCAGGACGCCTCGGGAGGCACCGAAACCAAAAAAAACACTCCCGCAGCCACAGCTGCGGGAGTGTCGTTCTTTCAGGAGAGCCCCTTACTTCTTCGCCTTTTTCGCGGCAACCTTCTTCACCGCTTTCTTCGGCGCAGCCTTCTTGGCGGGAGCTTTCTTCACAGCGGCCTTCTTCGGGGCCGCCTTCTTCACAACGGCTTTCTTCGGAGCCGCTTTCTTGGCAGGAGCTTTCTTCACAGCGGCTTTCTTCGGAGCCGCCTTCTTAGCAGGAGCCGCCTTCTTAGCAGGAGCTGCTTTCTTCTTTGCAGGGGCTGCTTTCTTTGTGGCCATTGCGTTGTCCTTTCGTTTGTGTGACTCAGTTCGACAACATGCTGTCGCATCGTGAAGACAATACAACGCGTGTTGTTTTGAGAGTAATGTATCCTTTGGTTCGGAAAATGCAAGAACACTTTTTAAAAAAAGTTGACTTTTTTTTCTGACCGGTTTCCCCGCACAGCAACGGACCCTCTTTTCTTTTTGCATTCACGCGCCGCCGCGCTACAATGCGGACTCATTCATCCCACACAAATGTTCCCTTTTTCCAGTCACGTTTATGAAACCCTCTTCTCGTGAAATCCTCTGCACCGCTTGCGGCCAGACAACATGGGCCCGCGCTGAACCGGTTTACGATGGCTTCAAAAAAATCGGCGAGGCGTTTCTCTGCACGGGTTGCGGCGCGCGCTACGCTTCCGCAGCGGAGACCCCCTTTGTGACGGCAAGTGCGCGTCCGCGCGTCTTCACGGAACAGGATCAACCGGTGCGGCCTGTTGTCTTCCGTGAGGATGAGCGCCGCCACAGCTGCGGCTGGTGCCGTCACTTTGTGGTGAACCCCTTCGCGCAACGGTGCGGCCTGACCAACCGTCACACCGAAGCCACGGATCTCTGCGTGCGTTTCGAATCCAAACCGTCAACCGAAACCGACGACACCGCGCCGGATGAAAGCAAAGACCCGCCCCGGAGCTGACCATGCCGCAACACACTCCTTTTCTCGACCTGCTTGCCGAATGGACGCCTGCCCGCGTTCAGGAACTGATCGCCTCGCGTACGCCTGAAGATGTCGCGTCGGCGCTGGCCGCGGCGGGACGGTATCAGCCGCGCCATCTGGCCGCGTTGGTCTCGCCTGCGGCGGAAGCTTCGCTGGAACCGCTGGCCCGTCTCTCCGCGCACTGGACGCGCCAGCGCTTCGGACACGCCGTGCAATTCTTCGCGCCGCTCTATGTTTCGAACTTCTGCTGCAACGGCTGCCGCTACTGCGGGTTCAACTGCAACACCCACAACACCGTGCGCCGCGCTCTGACGCTGGAGGAGGCCGAAGCCGAAGCCGAGTGTCTGGCGGATCAGGGGTTCAGCCATATCCTGCTCGTCTCGGGCGAGGATCCCGTAAACGTGCCGCCCTCCTATTTCGCGGAGCTGACGCGTCGGATCCGGCACCGTTTCGCCTCGGTCAACATCGAAATCTACGCGCTCTCCCTCGAGGAGTACCGGATGCTGGCCGCGGCGGGGGTGGACGGGATGACCATGTTCCAAGAGACCTATCATCCTGAGGTGTACGCGGCATGCCATCCGAGCGGACCCAAACGCGACTTCGCCAACCGCCTCGACGCATTCGAGCGCGCCGCGCAAGCCGGGCTCACGTTCATCGGGCTCGGATCGCTGCTCGGCATCAACGACTGGCGCGAGGAGGCGTTCTACCTCGGCTTGCACGCGCATTTCTTGCAGACGCGTCATTGGCGCGCCTCTCTGGCGATCTCCTTCCCGCGCATGCGTCCGGCGCATGGCGGCACACCGCCGGCACACCCTGTTTCAGACACGCATTTCGTTCAGCTCCTGTGCGCGTTGCGCACACAACTGCCGGATGTGACGATGACCCTCTCAACGCGCGAGTTGCCGGGCTTCAGGGAACGCTTGGTGCGGCTGGCGGTGACCAAAATATCCGCAGGCGCCAAAACCACGCCCGGCGGATACACGGAACCGACGCAAGCCGAAGCGCAGTTTGACGTGGCGGATCGACGTCCGTTGCATGAGGTGGCTGCCGCGATCGCCGCGCTCGGCTTCGACCCGGTCATGAAAGACTGGGATCGCGCGTACGGGACGCCGTGAGCGCGTCGCGCACAAAGCGGGTTTGCCCTTCCTCGTGATAAGAGCTGCGCACCAGCGGCGCACAGGCCGCATAGTCAAAGCCGAGTCCGATCGCGGCTTCGTGCAGTGCGTCGAACCCGGCCGGCTCCACATACTGCACGACCGGCAGATGCCGCGGGCTTGGTTGCAGATACTGCCCTGCGTAAATGATGCGGCATCCGGCCGCGCGCGCGTCGCGCAACACCTGCAACCGCTCTGCGGCGGTTTCGCCCAACCCCAGCATCAGACTGGTTTTGACGATCAGCCCCGCATCCGCCGCCTGCCGCAGCACCCCAAGGGATCGCGTGTAGTCCGCCTGCGGCCGGGCCTCGGGATAGAGGCGCGGCACCGTCTCCAGATTATGCCCGAACACCTCGGGGCGCGTCCGGATCACCCTGTCCAGCGCCTCCGCGTCACCTGCGAAGTCCGGCACCAGCACCTCGACCAGAATACCGGGCACCGCCTGATGCACCGCTTCGACGGTCTCTGCCCAAAACGCCGCGCCGCCGTCCGGCAGATCATCCCGCGTGACCGAAGTGAGCACCACCTCTTTCAGACCGGTCTCGCGCACCGCCGCGGCCACGCGCTGCGGTTCCGCCGGATCCGGTGGCGGCACCGACCGTTTTTCCACATTACAGAAACGGCAACCGCGCGTGCAGCGATCGCCCAGAATCAGAATCGTGGCGCGGCCGTGCGCCCAGCAACGCCCGAGGTTCGGACAGAACGCCTCTTCGCACACGGTGTGCAACCCGTGTGTCCGCAACCGCGCGCGAGTCTCTTGAAAACGCTCATTCTGACCAACCCGCACGCGGATCCAGGATGGACGCGCCGGGGTTGAGCGTACGGGTTCCTCTTGCATGCGCCGTATCATATCCTTTCGCGTCGCAGTTTCCAACCCCGCACCCGCGTCAGGACGCATCGCCAAAGCGGGAAATGGGTTTCCGGTTTCAGTCGGGAACGCGGGCGTCCCCGCCCGCGACAGCGGATCCGTCGCCCTGCCAAACAACCCAAACGCCGCAGGCCGAATGTCGCGGGTCGCGGGTCAACGCCGCGCGCTGCATGCCTTGACGCCGCGCTCAGCCGTTGAGGCCGAATCCCTTGCGGTACGGCTTGCGGATCAGCACATCCGCTTCCGGCGCGTTCTTGGCCCGCATCGCGGCGGCGTCCCACTCGATCCGCTTCCCGAGCCGGATCGGCAGCACACCGACCAACAGCGCTTCGGTAAAGGGCGCGGAATAGTGGAACCCGGCACGAGCTTCCTCCGGACGGCCCGCGATACAGGCTTGGACCCACTCCTTGCGGTGACCGGGACTGCGCGGAATCGTCTTCGGCGGACGCTCAAACGTTTTCATGGCGCTCTCGGGCACCAACCGTGGCGTGCCAGACCATCCGGGACACATCATCGCGCCTTTCTCGCCAAGGAAGATCAGGCCGTTGTCACCCAACTCCCGCTCGGCTTCCAATCCGGGCGGCGGCGCGGGACGCTTGCCGCCGTCGTACCAGACCACCCGGACCGGCCCGCGCGCGCCTTTGGCCGCGAAATGCCACGTCACGATGCTCCACTGCGGGAAACTGTCGGGGTTGGTCTCGGAGGTGACCGCCTCCACCGCATCCGGCGCGCCGAGATTCAAAGCATACCAAGCGGGGTCGGCATTGTGCACCATCATGTCACCCAGCGCACCGCAACCGTAATCGAACCAGCCGCGCCAGCGCCGCGGCACGTAATCCGGATGATACGGGTGTTCCGGCGCAGGCCCCTGCCACAAATCCCAGTCCAGAGTCGGCGGAACCGGCGGGGTCTCGGCGGGACGCCGCCGTCCCTGCGTGTTCCAGAAAGTGCCGGGCCGGTCAGACCAGACGTGGACCTCCCGTACCGCACCGATCGCCCCGGCATCCAGCCACTCTTTCGTCAACCGCAAACCCTCGCCAGCATGCCCCTGATTGCCCATCTGCGTCACCACGCCCGTCTCTGCGGCAACCTCGCCCATCCGGCGCGCCTCCTCGATCGTGTGCGCCATGGGCTTTTCCACATACACATGCTTGCCCCGCCGCATCGCGGCCAGGGCGATCGGCGCATGCCAGTGATCCGGCGTGCCGATCATCACCGCATCCAACCCCTTCTCCTTCTCCAGCATCACCCGGTAGTCCGAGTAGAAGGGACGTCCCGGATAGGTCTTCCGCATGCGTTCCGCATGCTTGGCTTCCACATCGCAAAAGGCCGCGAGATTGACCTCCGGAAACGTTGCCAGCTCCTTGGCGACGCCCCCTCCCTGCCCGCCGATGCCGACACATCCGATGTTCAGTTTGCCCGAAGGCGGCACCCCGCCCGACGCGCCGATCACAGATCGCGGCAGGATCAGAAACCCGCCCGCCGTAAATCCGCTTTTGCCCAACCACGCGCGCCTTGTGATCCCTGTCTGAAGCTTCGCCATCTTACACCTCCGTTTCGCGTTCATCCGTCCGCCACCCGGACATCCGTATTTATATATCACAAAACACCGGCCACCGTAAACTTCGCGGAAGGGTGACGCCGTAATCGGTTCGTGACAGGAGTGTGCGAAGACAATACCTAAAAAGAGCAGTTGAACCTTCAACTCTCTTTGGTTTCAGGGTTTCTGGTTTCAGGGTTTCAAGGTTTCATCCAAATCGGGGTCGGGATCGGGATCGGGGTCGGGATCGGGGTCGGGATCGTCGACCCGCGACGATCGACAGGGACGCCCGCGTTTCCGACACCGCAGGTCGCTTTTCGGGGTTTCAGGGTTTCTGGTTTCAGGGTTTCAAGGTTTCATCCAAATCGGGATCGGGGTCGGGATCGCTATCGGGATCGGGATCGCTATCGCTATCGGGATCGGGATCGTCGACCCGCGACGATCGACAGAGAAGCGGGCGTCCCCGTCCGCGGCGGTCACGCCGCTGCCTTTGAACGCCGAACGCCCAACGCCGAACTCAGAACGTCGAAGTGAAAAACTCCTTGCCTATAAATTGCCAGGATGACAGGATTTTCAGGATTGAACAACA
>Ga0116160_1004478_pt1 | contig 11638 bp, 15 predicted proteins | sample AD_JPNAS2_MetaG_FD_89879 | JGI IMG/M metagenome (GOLD analysis project Ga0116160, IMG submission 89879) | Active sludge microbial communities of municipal wastewater-treating anaerobic digesters from Japan - AD_JPNAS2_MetaG | ecosystem: Engineered > Bioreactor > Anaerobic > Digestate | place...
AGGGTCAGGGTCTGCCCTGAGGAGTCGGTGACCTCGAGGGGGCGTCCGTCCCAGCGGGCGAGGACCCATGTGGCATCCTGGATATCGGTCCGGGTGAGGTCTCCTTCGCCGACGAGGTAGGTGAGGACCGCGGCCGTGTACTCAGGCTGGTCGAGGACCCCGTTACCGTCAGCGTCGCCGGGGATGCCGGCGGCAGAGGCCGTTGCCGCGATGAGGAGGAGCGCGACGGCGAGGAGGAAGTGGCGGTTCACCGCCGACCACCCCGGTATGCCGCAAGGAGGATGCCGGCAACCGCCGCGAGGACTGCAAACGGCGACCCGGCCTCCCGGACGGCCGGGTCCGCTCCGCCGCTCGCCGCCGCCGTCTCGATGCCATCAACAGCGACGTGCGACGCGGCGACGGCGCCGTCCGTTCCGCCGATGAAGTCTTCCCACCGGCCGGTGATATCCCCGCTCCCGGAGGCGGGGGCCCGGACCGAGTAGGTGATCCGGGTATCGTTCATCACCGCAAACGCGATCTTCTGTTCCCGGACGAGGACCCGGTCGTCCGGGAGGTCGGTCCCCGCGAAGGCGTAGCCGGCCGGCAGGGTCTCGACCACCCCGCCGAGGGCCATGCCCTCGATCGAGAGCGAGACGGTGAAGGTTTCGCCCGCCCCGGGTTCGGCGGTGGAGAGCGCCCGGGTGACCGCGGTCCCGGATGCGGCGACCGGGACAACCATGATCAGCAGGGCGATGCAGAGGAGGCGGTTTGCCGGGAGGGGTATCATCCGTTTTCTGTTATCGATTTTGTGATATGAATGTTTCTGATTGTGCTAACAAGTCTGCAGGTTTGGCGCTCGGGGGTATATCGGGATGATAGCGGGCTCCGGGCGGGGAGATCCATCCCGGTCTCACCGGTGTGAGACGGAGCGGCACCGGAGCCCGGGGAGATATAGCCCCGTGCGCAGGAGGATGCCGGCTACCGCCGGTTCAAACCGGTGGCCCATCCCGGGCCTCGCTTCATGTGTCATGGGAGGACCGTGCACCGGTCCACTCGAATGCGTGCGAAGGGTGCCTGTTGATCCCGGAGGTTCCCCAAACGCAAGCCTTCCTCGCACCGGTCGACGGGCGCGACCGCTCCGGATTATCCGGGGAGGTGGGGTGAAATCAGAACCCTTATCCCTCTCGTTAGAGATGTTAGATTGTATGGGAAGGCCGTTTCTGATTATAACGCTCCTCGTGGCCGCGATACTCGTTACTGGATGCACAGCAGCACCCCGCTCATCGTACAACTACGAAGTACACCCCACGACCGCGGCGGCGCCGCCTGCACTGATCACCGACTACCGTGACCCCCTGCCCCCCGAAGAAGACGATGGTTCACTGCCCCTCGGGGAGATCGTGATGTTCCGGGACGCAAACGAGGAGAACGAGATATCTCTGAAGGTTGTCTCATCCACCGACCGCGGCGGGTACGAGCCTGCGGGGGAGCCTATCAGAATCACCGCGCCCCAGGGATGGCGCTACCTCTTCGTTCACGTTGTGGTCACTCACCGCGGACACCGGGGAGACGGCTACCAGACCACCATCTATGCGCCGCCGGCACAACAGTTCAGCCTGGTAGGCAACGGCAGAACCTACTATCCGGTACCCGCCGAGGCGGACCACCTGACGAATATCGGGGAGGTTTATCGCGGGAACGTGTGGGTGGACCGGAACGGAAAGTATGAGGGGTATATTGTGTATCAGGTGCCGGAGTCCGTAGTTGATTCGGGTGCGGTCGTCGTCACTGATATCGTCGGCCTGAAGAACCGGTATGGGCGCGACTACTACAATTTCAGGAAATATGACAGAAATCCGGCCTGGAGGTTATAGATGATGGGAGGTATGGGTATCCCGGATGGGGAGGCGGGCTACACCATACCCTGCAGTCCCATCGCGACGAGCAGCATCGCCGACGCTAACGAGAGCACAACAATCGTCGCCGCCCAGACGGCCAGGAATGCGACGATCGTGAGCGTGCTCGTCTCCCGGTAGGGGACGAGGCCCTCGTTCATCCGCCGGGCCGTGGCCCAGGCATCGTAAACACCCCAGAGCCAGACCGCCACGCCCGGCACAATCAGGAGAAAGAGGCCGAAGAGGCTTCCGAGCAGCACCGCGACACCTTTTGTGAACTGCCCGTTGTAGGCCTGTCCGAGGCCGTTGAAGACGAGCGAGAGCCCTGCGGCTATTGCCGGGTTCTTCCTCTTCTCCCGGCGCGAGACCTCGGCAGCCGCAAGGGCCGCCCTGATCGAGACCGGTTCCGCCGTTCCATCACGCATGATCGTCAGGTACGCTGGACGGGGCTATCAGCGTTTCGCGGGCTCACGGGTTCCCGGCACCCGATCGCCACCTGCTATATACGGGGAGGGACTGTATACCCGGTGATGCCGGATTCTGGGTCCGGCCTCCTGGTGACCGTCTGGACCGTCATCGCGATGCTCGCGGTGGGGTGGATCTTTTACAGGCTGGGGTGGCTGAGGTGAGGGGTGGACCCTTCATCCTTCAGCGGACCCGCCGGGAGCAGCGTTACGGGTCAAAAACCTTCTCGATCCGGATACGCCGCCCGATCTTCGCCTCGTACCACTCCTGCTGCTTTACGGCCTGCTTGATGCTCCGGATCCGGTGCCGGACCCGCGTCCCGGTCTCCGCATCGATCAGTACCAGCTTCGGCATCTCAACCACCTATCCGTGCATGGTATTGGACTGTCGTGGTCAGGAAGGTTTGCTTTCGTGCCGGTGTCGTGCCGGTGTCCTGCCGGGGCTGCACGGGCCCTTTATCGGGGTGCTCGCGGGACGCCGTGTGAGTTCAGGCCGACTCTGGATCCCCACGATAAGGGCACATCTCTCCCGCCCGATCTTTCCTCTCGGGTTCATCGAAGGGAACGCCTAAGATGGGATCCGTGAAGGCAGTTTTTTGGAACCGGTGGAAAAATTTATCGTCTGGCGCGCCTTCTCCCCCTCCGGGTGAGCTATCATGCCGGAATCTGTTTATTGTAAATACTGCGGGCGAGAGTTTTCGCCGGAGCGGGGAGCCACAGGCGGAAACGCACTGTTCTGCAGCGCCGAGTGCCTGATGGCAGCAGGGAAGCAGGACGCCGGCGAGAGGGGGCACCAACCGGAGAAACTCCTGGTCTCCGGTCGGTCACCCTGGAGCAGGTAGCCCTGCCGGACGAGCGGCGCCTCTCCGTGGGGTTGTGCGTAGCGGTGCAAAGACATTCACCGCCGAGGAGTGGAGACTCCGGCACACCCGCCGGGAGTGCCCGGGAAGGTCTCCTCTCCCTGATTGAACTCCACATCAACACTGTCTCCTGCGAGGTGAACCGGGCGATGCGGGTGATCGCCGTCCTCTCGGCCCTGGTGCTGATCCCGATGCTGGTCGGGCATATGCCCGGGATGACGACCCCCGGCATCCCGTTCACCCCTACCTCCGGTGGGTGACCGTCTGGACCGTCATCGCGCTGCTCGCGGTGGGGTGGGTCTATTACGGGCCGTTTGCCCCGGGGGGCAGCCCAAAAAAAGTTTGACGGGGTTGTTCGTGCAGGCTGCCCGGTGCTTCGAGGTCACGCGTAGGGTCTGCCCCCTTGGGGGGCCGGTGTAGATCCCCGCGGGGCGGAAGGAGATCCCTGCGGGGTGGGAGAAGATCCCTGTGTGACGCTGGTAAACGACTGCGTTGCAGGGTCATACCGCAGCAGCATGCCGGTGCTTATGATGTAACCGTAGATTGTACCGTCGGCGGTCCGGATTAAGAGCATGTCCGGATAATCCGGGTGGTAGAAGAACATCAGCCCCTGTGTCTGATCCAGGGCGAATAACATCCCTGAGCCCGATGGGTCCTGCTGCCACTGGAGGCCGTTCAACAGTTCCGGTGTGATCACAGGGATTCCACCTGAGTACGGCGATTGTGGTTGGGTGGGATAGGCCCCGGGTGACTGCGGCTGGGTCGGAGTAGATCCCTGTGTGACGGCGGTAAACGATTGGGTCGCAGGGTCATACCGCAGCAGCATGCCGGTGCTTATGATATAACCGTAGATTGTACCGTCAGCGGTCCGGATTAAGAGTATGTCCGGATAATCCGGATGGTAGAAGAACATCAGTCCCTGCGTTTGATCCAGGGCGAATAACATCCCTGAGCCCGATGGGTCCTGCTGCCACTGGAGGCCGTTCAACAGTTCCGGTGTGATCACAGGAATTCCGCCCGAGTACGGCGATTGCGGCTGTGTGGGGTAGGCCCCGGGCGACTGCGGTTGTGTTGGGAAGAGTCCAAGCGACAGGGCTTGCGTCAGGTCCGATATCTGGCTGCTTTCGTTGGTACCGGGCCCTGCAGCTGATGCGGTAGCGATGGAAGCGACGAATAGAAGGCTGACAAGGATTACAAATTCGTATCTCAACATCCTCACGTCTGTTCACCTCTCGTTCTTCTCCTGAACCGGAGGAGGTGTCTGCATGAGGGAAAGCAGAATGTCCCCTTGTTCACCCACGGGGGAACCGATGTTGTGTGATGGTTTTTCGTGTACTACTGGAGCATGATGCCTTATTTTGGTGTTCTGCAGAAGCAGTGGATAGTGATGGATACCTCATGTGGCATCGAGCGCCCTCATACAGCCCCGGGGGGTGGGCCACATGGTACTTATACCTTCCTCTCCGGGGGCAGGGTGTCAGGTATACGCTCGGGGCAAGCAGGAAAACCAGTTATGTCCGCTCTAGCCTGCAGGAGATCAGTTCCGGGGGACAGGACGCCGCCAGCGGATCTCAACCATAGATGGTGCGACAGGATACGAACAAAAAGAATGACGCCGCCAACAGGACTCGAACCTGTGACATGCTGGTTAACAGCCAGCCACTCTACCAACTGAGTTATGGCGGCACCGGAATAAGTGCTCTATAATGTCTCGTCTGAACCTTATTAAAGATTACGGGAATTCTCCTCCTGGATGGTCACGAGCAGACCGATCAGTTCGTCGATCTCGCCCTCAAGGCCGGAAAGAAGGTCGGCCGCGAGCGCCGTCGCCACCGCGCCCGCCGGCGAGGCGCGGATATACCCTTCCTGCTCGAGGATCCGCAGCGAGTAGCGGACCCGGTGGTAGGGGAGGTCGAGGACCTCGGAGAGTTTCATGATGCCGATGGGCTGGTGCTCCACGACCGCCCGGATCACCTCAAGGTGCCTTGAGACGAGTTCGATCTCGGATTTCAACTTCTTCAGCATATCCGCCTGTCGAGATACCATAGGTTCATGCCCGTTACGGCTGTTCGTGCAGCCAGGCCTTCGTCTGATAATACCGCTTCCGGAACGATATGGAGAAGACCGCCCCGACGGCGAGGAGGATGACCCCGATCACAAGACCGAGGGTCCCCTCAGGTGCAAACCGGAGGAGGACAAAGACAGCCATGGCGAAACAGAGGATGATGATGTTCAGCATGACCGCCAGTACGACGAACCTGCCCTTGAAGACCTGTTTGGTTGCCTCATCCATTATTCATACTTGAACGCGGTGGTAAAAGTACTTGTGGTTTCAACAAAAGAGTTGGTAGAATGAATGGACTGGATTCTGCTATCCGGGATGCCGGGGCAGCAGCATACGCGGCGTACGGCTCGTCGGCGGATGCCAACGTGCGCTACCTGACCCGGTTCCGCACCACCGACCCCGTGCTCTACGTGGCAAAGCCCGGCGAGCGGGGGATGGTCGTCGTCTCGCAGATGGAGCACGAGCGGGCGGTCCGGGAATCGGTTGCGGCGGTCGTCACCCGCGCCGACGCCGGCTACCTCGAGCACATCAAAGCCGGAGAGACGCGCTGGCGGGCGACCGCCCACGTGATCGCCGACCTCGCCGGCGGCCCCCTCCTCGTCCCGGCGACCTTCCCGCTCGCCCTCGCCCGGGAACTTGAGGCGTTCCAGCCGGTCGTCCTCGACGCCGCCGGCGCGGTCGAGGGGATGCGGGCGGTCAAGACGCCGGAGGAGATCGAGCGTATCCGCTCCATCCAGCGGGTCACCGAGGCCGCGATGGACCGGGGGATCGCGCTCATCCGCTCCTCTGCGCCCAGGGCCGGCGTCCTCTACCGGGACGGCGCCCCCCTCACCGCCGAAGCCGTCCGCACGGCGATGCACACCCTCCTCCTCGCCCACAGCTGCCGGGGCGTCGACACCATCGTCTCCTGCGGCCCCGACACCGCCCTCCCGCACCATGCCGGGGAAGGTCCGCTCCTTGCGGACGAACCGATCGTCATCGACATCTACCCCCAGGACGAACTCTCCGGCTACCACGCCGACATGACCCGGACGGTCGTGAAGGGCGAGCCCTCGCCCGCGATCCGCGAGATGTACGACGCCGTCAGGGACGCGAAATCCCTCGGCGCGTCATTGGTCCGGGCCGGGGCCGTCGGCGCCGACCTCTACCACGCGGTGGTCGAGTTCTTCCGCGACCGCGGCTACGAGAGCAACATGCGCGGGTTCACCCACAGCCTCGGCCACGGCGTCGGTCTCGAGGTGCACGAGGAACCGTCGCTCGGACCCCTGGGCGGGGCGCTCACCGCCGGGAACGTCGTCACCATCGAGCCGGGCCTCTACTACCCCGGGACCGGCGGCGTCCGCCTGGAGGATATGGGCGCGGTGACAGAGACCGGGTTTGACCGGTTCACCCAATACGAAGAGGAACTAACCATATGATCATGGATGATGTTGTCTACGACGCCTACCGCGAAGCCGGAGCGCTGGCACGACGGGTGCTCCGCCGGGGCGCGGGGCTCGTGAAGGAGGGGGCTGGCCTCCTTGAGATGGTTGAAGCGACGGAAGCCATGGTGACGGAGGAGGGGGCGCTCCTTGCCTTCCCCCTCAACGTCTCGTTCAACGAGGCCGCGGCCCACGACACCGCGATGCCCGGCGACGAGCGGACGTTTGCCCGGGGCGACCTCGTCAAGGTCGACCTCGGTGTCCAGATCGACGGCTATATCGCCGACACCGCGATGACCGTCGACCTCGGCGACCACGCGCCCCTCGTCGAGGCGTCCCGCGCAGCCCTTGAGGCGGCGATCGCCGCTGTCCGCCCGGGGGTCACCGCCGGGGAACTCGGGGCGGCCATCCAGGCGGCGATCGAGGAGCGCGGCTATAAACCGGTGGCAAACCTCACCGGGCACGGCCTCGACCGCTACAACCTCCACGGGAAACCCACCATCCCGAACGTCGCGATGAGCGGCGGGGCCGTCATCGAGGAGGGCATGGTCTTTGCCATCGAGCCCTTTGCCACCACGGGGTCGGGGAAGGTCGTTGAAGCGGCGCGCGTGGAGATCTACCGGCAGGTCGCGGCCCGGCCCGCCCGCCTCCCCTCGGCAAAAAGGGTCCTCGAGACGGCGCGGCCGCGGCGCGGGCTCCCCTTCGCCCGCCGCTGGGTCCCGGGCGACAAAGTCGAGATCGGGCTCGCGACGCTCGTGCGGACCGGGATCCTCCACCCCTTCCCGGTGCTGCACGATGTCCCCGGCTCCTTCGTCTCGCAGGCAGAGCATACCCTGATCGTCACGGCCGACGGCTGCGAGGTCACCACCCGGTGAGTTACGCTTATTGATGTCGCGCGCCTATATGTCTGCTCATAGACATGACCATCGAAACGGGTACGCGTGATGTCCTCGCCGTCGTGGAACTCCTCCTCACCGCGGAGATATTCAACCGGAACGAGGCTCTCGACATCAACGACCTCCACCCGCGTTGCCGGGAGTTCTTCGGGGCCGGGAGCGGCGGGAGCACCGAGGTGAAGCGTCCCCTGGTCGTGAGCGAGGGGGCGATCAAAAAGACGCTCGGCATCCCGGATGCCGTCTGCCAGGCCGTCCGCCAAAACCCGTTCGTCGGTTACGACGAGTTCGGGCAGCGCCTGAGCCTCCCCTCGCTCGACGTAGCGGCAGGATGGTTCCTCAAAAAGGGCGGGACCACGAGGGTCGGGGAGAACCCCGTCCTTGCCTACTTTTTTGAAGGGAAGGACGGTATCACCGTCCGTTACCGGGACATCCGGGCAAAGAACCCCCGGTTTGAGGACACAAAGGAGTACATGGAGGCGAAGGTCTCCCGGCTCATCGCCGGGAGCGAGGAGATGCGGGAGGCGCGCGACCTGCTCATCATCAGCGCCCCGGACGAGGTCGAGTCCACGCTCGAAAAACTGGTCTGCACCCCGCGGCAGGAGGAGATCATCAGAAAGATCGCTGTCGCCCTCGAGCACCGGGACTTCTTAAAGGAGCACGGCATCTACGAGTTCGGCCGGCTCCTCTTCGTCGGCCCGCCCGGCACCGGGAAGACGTCGCTTGCCCTTGCCATGTCGCGGGAGCTCCACATGCCGGTGCTCGAGGTCCGTCTCGCGATGGTCACCTCCCAGTACCTGGGCGAGACCTCAAAGAACATCGACCGCATCTTTGACCTCGCAAAGAAACTCTCTCCCTGTATCCTCTTCATCGACGAGTTCGACTTCGTCGCAAAGACCCGGGTCAGCGACGACCACGGCGCGATGAAGCGTGCGGTGAACATGCTCCTGAAAAACATTGACCAGATCAGTTTCGTCAAAAACGGCGTCCTCCTCATCGGGGCGACGAACCATCCCCGTATCCTCGACGAGGCGGCGTGGCGGCGGTTTGACGAGGTGGTGGAGTTCCCGCTCCCCGACCAGGCGATGCGGCAGGCGATCATCGAGAAGGTTGCGGCTACACTCGACTGCGACTGCGACTTCGCGGACCTCGCCGCCCGGACGGAGGGGTTCTCGGGCTCGGACATACGGATGATGATGAAGGAGGCGGTGCTCTCGGCGCTGATGGAAGACCGGCGCCACCTCGGTCCGGCGGATATCGAGCAGGGTCTCCTCAGGGTCGAGGAGCGCAATGTCATCCGCGGCACCGGATACTGATATGCGGATAACGCTGCTTGGGACCGGCGACGCCATCGGAACACCGAAGGTGGGGTGCGACTGCGAGAACTGCCGGGCGATGGCGGCGGCGGGTCGATCAAGGCTCCGGACCTCCCTCCTCGTCGAGACGGGGGGAAAGCACATTCTTATAGAGTCATCGCCGGACCTGCGTCAGCAGCTCCTCCGGGCCTGCTCGCCCCGCATCGATGCGGTCGTATGGTCGCACGGCCACTACGACCACTTCATCGGGTTTGGGGAGTTCTACCGGGTGCAGAAGGTGCCGCCGGCCTACGCGGCGCCGCCGGTGATGGACTACTGCTCCGGCTACCTCCACTTCCTGCCGTTTGCAAAGCACCCGGTCCCGGTCTACGAGCCGTTCGACCTCTTCGGCGTGACCTTCACGTTCTTTCCCGTGAACCATCCCCCGGTCTACACCTGTGGCCTCCTGATCGAGCACGACGGTGTCACGGTCGCCTATACCTCGGATACGCGGGAGGATATCCCAGAAGAGAGCCGGGACCTCCTCCACGGCACCGGTATCGACCTCCTCTTCGTGGACGGCATCGCCCCCGAGGGCTACAATATCACCAAACACATGAACTACGCCGAGGCGGTCAGGTTCGCCCGCGACGTCGGGGCCCGGGACTACCGGTGCGTCCACATGAGCCATATGGTGCCGCCGGGGATGCCGCACGCCGGCTACGATATGGAGACGTTCTGCTGGTGATCATCCGGCTCTTCCCCTGCAGCCCGGGATATGCGACGGGTAGGTCTCGTAGGCGGCAGAAACCCCGCACGAATCGTTAACCTGGACCACGACCATCGGAGCGGTCATGCAGTCGCCGGGGGCCGGGTCCTCCAGGCGGAAGTCCATCTGGGTGTAGTTGATACCCCTGTCCTGATAGCATGGTCTCTATCCGGCCCCCGGCGCACCGCTGCGCGCATTCCCTGCGTGTGGAGGGGAGCACCGCAAGCAGGCCTACGATGCCGCCGGGTTTCGGTATCCGCGGAACGTATGCAGGTTTCAGGTCGGGGTGTGTTCCCAAACCCCCGGTATGGCGGTCAGGGTCGGTTTCGACTGGAGTCCGGCCGTCTCACCCATGAATCAAGCCGATCGCTGTAGATCGGGGGGTCTGGCGGGCAGGGGCCGCAATGACAGTTCAGCGCGACGCACAGAAACATTATGGGGAGGAACGTTGACGTCTCCATCGGATATATCACATTTGATAGCCCACAGGAGCCGGAGACTTCGATCGGTTTGGTTTCCCGGCCCCAGATCATACCCGGGGGCTGCCGGAGCGAGATTTTGCCATCAGCGATAGCCTCTGCAGCTCCACGGTCTCCCGGGATACGTGAACGAAGGTGAGAAGAACATGAAACAGAAAAATAGGTCTGGATTATGTGCTGCCGCCCTTGTCGGCCTGCTCCTTGTCTGCGCGGCGGTTGCCCCGGTCGGCGCGGAGGGGCAGTTGATGCTGGAAAACGCGAACATTGTCGGGGGCCGACTCCTGATCGACGAGACCCTGGGCACCGACTGCTGCTCCGCGTCGGCCGGTAGATACATAGGCCCCTATATCCCGGGGACAACCTACCGGATCGTCGTGTACTGCGAATACAAGGACGGCAACGACGTAATCGGACAAACGGCCCAATTCAGGCTGCAGGGGCCGGACGGCACTGTGGATACCAGATCCATATGGGACTTCCCGATCTTCAACAACAACTGGGAGGGAACGTTGTCGGTGGATTTCACGCCTGAGGGTCCCGGTACATACCACTGGGAGCTCACGTGCAGTGAAGGCGCTCACAGCGCATCGGCGCGCGGAGACCTCGATATTCGGTAGGGATTATCCGGGATGGCGGCAGCTCCTTCCCTCCACCCGTCTTTTCGGACCCCTGCCGCAGGAGCACCGTTCCACCCCTCTCTCCGGTCCTCATCGCCACGGCGATACTCCTGCCGGTGAAGCAGATCCACCGACCGGGACCATCGGGATGCCCTACCCGGAGGTGCTGCCCTTCCTTCCGGCCCTGCCCTTCGCGGCGATCGCGATGCTGTTTGCCGGGCTGAAGACCGGCACCGGCATAGCGTTCGTCCTCCCGGTCACCCCAGTCCTCCCTGCCAGGGCGTGCTCTTGAGAAAGTCCGGAGCACGACCTACCGCAGTTCCTCGATCTTCCATCCCAGGTAGTCCCTGATGACCAGATACGCAAGCTCCGGCGGGATCGCCCCCCGCTCGGTGACGATCAGGTCGATGTACTCTGCGGGCGTCACGTCGAAGGCCGGGTTCCTGACCCGCACGAACGGAAGTCTCTCCGCCTCCTCCCGGGGCAGCACCTCGCCGGGGTCGCGCTCCTCGATCTCGATCTTCTCGCCGAGGATGGTCCGGGGCGCGAACTTGTAGGTCTCTGCCGCGACGATGACGTTCGTCCTCGCCTCGTCTGCGGCGTGCGCAATCTGGGCGGTCCCGATCTTGTTCACCACCGCACCGTTCACCGCGATCGCGTCGGCGCCGACGATGACCAGGTCGACATCGTTGATGAAGTAGCGGACCGCCGAGTCGATGATGTAGTTTGTCCGGATCCCGGCATCGTTCAACGTCCGGATGGTGATCAGCCCCTGGCCCCGCGGCCGCACCTCCGTCGCGTAGACCTCGATCTCCTTGCCCTGCCGGTGCGCCTCGAGGATGCACCCGAGCGCCGCCTCGGAGTTGCAGTGGGTCAGGAGGACGTCGCCGTCGGAGATATG
>Ga0116160_1004492_pt1 | contig 11612 bp, 9 predicted proteins | sample AD_JPNAS2_MetaG_FD_89879 | JGI IMG/M metagenome (GOLD analysis project Ga0116160, IMG submission 89879) | Active sludge microbial communities of municipal wastewater-treating anaerobic digesters from Japan - AD_JPNAS2_MetaG | ecosystem: Engineered > Bioreactor > Anaerobic > Digestate | place...
ATAGCTCTCAATCTGTGCCGATGTAATTTTCTCCACATTTCCTTTTTCCTGATAAATCTTGTACCATTCCACCGTCTTTTGAACGGCCAGGACGCTGTTCCAGCGTGGTTTCCATAAAAGTTTCTTTTGCGCTTTGTATGAATCGAGCCGGAGATAACCGGCTTCATGCGGCGCCTTGGGATTTCTTTTAATTTCATATTCAGCATCGTTACCCCAAAACCTGCAAAAGGCATCGATGATTTTTATGACAGATTTCGCGTCTTTTTCCTTCGGCCCGAAATTCCAGCCTTCGGAAAACACCTTCGGCGCCTTGCACAGAGATTCCGCAAGCATCAGATACCCGGCAAGCGGTTCCAGAACGTGCTGCCAGGGTCGGGTGGATTCAGGATTCCGCACAATGATTTTTTCTCCCTTCATGATGCCGCGAATGCAGTCCGGTATCAATCGATCTGCGGCAAAATCTCCGCCGCCGATAACATTGCCGGCCCGGGCCGTCGCTATCCCGATTTTTTCACCCGACTTGTAAAATGATTTTCTGTAAGAATCCGTCACCAGTTCCGAACAGGCCTTTGAATTGGAATAGGGATCGAATCCGCCCATCGGCTCATTTTCTTTATAAGCGATTTGGGGATTTTCCCTGTTTTCATAACATTTATCTGTTGTGACATTGACGATGGCTTTTAATGTTTTGTGTTCCCGCAAAGCCTCCAGCAGATTGATAGTGCCCATCACATTCGTGGTATAGGTATCGACAGGATTTTTATATGACTCAAGAACAATGGGCTGAGCGGCAAGATGAAAGACAATTTCCGCGTTCCCGATATTTTTTTTCAGGAAAATCAAATCCCGCACATCGCCATGAACCGATTTAATTTTCGATTTCAGTTTCAGAAGACCAAAAAGATTCGGCCGGGTCGGAGGCTCCAGCGCATACCCGGTGACATGGGCGCCCATTTCCTGAAGCCAGAAGGAAAGCCACGACCCTTTAAAACCGGTGTGGCCGGTAATAAATACCTTTCTCCCTTTCCAGAACCTGTCGGAAACGCCTCGCATCATTTCCAAACCTTCCAGGGGGCATTTCCTTTTTCCCAGAGATCGTTGAGGTACTTGACGTCCTTCGCGGTGTCCATGCATTGCCAAAAACCTTCATGTTTAAAAACGTTCAAACCTTTGTCTTTGGTAAGATCTCTCATCGGTTCCTGCTCCAGGAAACAATCGCCGTGTTTCTTCAAGTATTTTAAAAAAGACTTGTTGAAGACAAAAAAACCGCCGTTGATGAATCCATCCTTCACCTGCTGTTTTTCAGAAAACTTTTCAACGGTATCTCCTTTGATGTAAAGTTCGCCGAAACGGGAATCTGGATGCACTCCCGTTACCGTGCCTGTTTTTTTGTGCGCTTTGTGAAACGCGTAGAGCTTTCTGATGTCGATATTGGAAACGCCATCACCGTACGTCAGCATAAAATCGTCGCCATCGATAAATTTCTCCACGCCCAACAGACGACCTCCCGTCATGGTTTCCTGACCGGTATCAACAAGCGTTACCCTAAAATTATCGAAATTGGTTCTCTTGTGTATGAGCGTTGAACATTTTTTACCAAACGTTAATGTCAGATCGTTGTTAAACGCCTCATAATTGAGAAAATATTCTTTAATCATTTCCCCTTTATAGCCAAGGCAGATAATAAATTCATTAAAGCCAAAATGCATATATGACTTCATGATGTGCCAGAGAATGGGGTGATTGCCGACCAGCACCATAGGTTTGGGACGGTACTCGGTTTCCTCCCGCATTCTCATACCCATGCCGCCTGCCAGAATGACAACTTTCATAGATCTTCCTCGTCCTTAAGTATTTTATTTTATTCAGAAATTGATTCTTTCTTTTTCAATGACCAGCGGGCGCTTCAAAACCTGAGTATAAATATTACCGACATATTCTCCGATAATACCTATGAATATCAACTGGACAGAGGAAAAGAAGAATAGGCCTATTACCAAGGGCGCCTGTCCAACTTGAAAACTGTCCCAAAAAAGTATTTTATAGAAGAAATAGCCTAAGGCAACGATCATACTTAACACGGCTGTGCCAAATCCCAACATACTTGCAAACCTCAGTGGAACCTTGGAATGGGTTGTTATTCCAAGCATAGCCATATCAAAGAGCGTATAGAAATTATTTTTGGTAATGCCGCGTTTTCTCTGGGGTTGATGATATTCAATAATCGCTTTCTCAAAGCCTATATCACATATCAGGCCCCGGAAATAAGGATACGCATCTGGAATTTCTTTTAAAATTTCAATAACCCTTTTATCATAAAGGCCGAATCCCGTAAAATTACCGATTAGATCAATTTCAGCCAGTTGAGTAACAATTTTATAGTAAACTTTTCTTATCAAAAAAAACAATGAGGGCTCATCACTCTGTTTTTTGACTCCTGCAACGATTTTAAATCCTTTTTCCCATTTATCAACAAATTCAGGGATCATACTAGGCGGATCCTGAAAATCAGCGACTATATATATGACAGCATCTCCAGAAGCCTGTAAAAGTCCATAATACGGAGAACGTATATGACCGAAGTTTCTTGAATTAACAATAATTTTGACATTTTTATCCGTATTCGCGATTTTTTTTAAAATGGAAACTGTCGCATCGTTCGAGGCATTGTCGATAAAAATATGCTCATATTCATAATTTTTCAGTCTTTCCTGAAAGATTGTTTTGACTTCCTTATAAAGGGCTTCTACATTTTCTTCCTCATTATAACATCCTGTAACGATTGATATTTTTTTCATAGTACCTCACTCATTACTTTTAATATTGCATCAAGAGAAGAATATCGAGGTTCATATCCCAATTTTTTCAACTTTTTATTAAGAGAATAATAATTCATTTTGAAACCGGTGGGGGATGAATTAACGTTTGTTCCTGTTTTAATTTCATATTTAAGATTAAACTTTTCTGAAATGCCCTGAAGCATATCTATTTTTGTTACAGGATTTTTGCTGTAAATATCAAAAACACCATTTATGAATCCGTCTTCCTTCCAACGCTTTATGATTAGATCAATAATTTGTATCATATCCTCAGGATGAATGTAATCTCTGAAAATATTCCGGTCGTCGGTAATAAAAACCTTCTTATTTTTTACAGCCGCCATAATTTCAGAAATAAGAAAATTAGAATTAAAATCTATAAACTTACTAATATAGCTGAAAATCCGTAAATCAACAATGCTGAGCTTTGCATATGACCTGTGTTTGGCTTCGGAGTTGAGTTTGGAAACAGCATAATTGTCTGAAGGTGAAATTTCCGTTATGCCGTTCAGCAAACAGGATTTCTCATCAATGGGATTTTGAAAATCCTTGCCGTACACCGCGCCGCTGCTCATATTGATATAAAGCACTTTTTCATTTCTTTTAAGATATTCAAGTATGAAATTGTCCCAGGTCTCATGAATTCTGAAAATTTCCGCACCTGAATTTTTACTGCCTTTCAAATTGGACATGCCAATACAGTTTATAATGACGTCGTGATCATGAATGGAAAAATCCTGCGATCGATAAACTCTGGCGCCTTTGATTTCTGACATCAAAGCTTCCGGCGCTCTCGAATAAAGCGCAAGATTGGACAACTCATTCTTCTGCACATAAAGCGAAATGAGGCTTCTGGCAATTTGCCCCCTGGCGCCAAGAATGCTTATCTTCATGTTGAATCCTTATGATTTGTTGTAAAATCATATACAAGAATATTAAAAAAATCACAATTTTTATTAAATATTCATAAAATATCCTGTTCATAAAACAATTGACATACAAAAAGAACTCTCCTATCTTTAACATGAAAACAACTAATGCTTCATCAACAGATAGAATAATTTATGCCTCTTTGGCAGAAATTTTATATTTCTAATATATCGGACTGTAATTTGTTATTTTCTATGAAAAGTTGACTTCCATATCAATGGTTCGGCATTATTTTCATTTATCGTATTTTGATGTGTCATATTGTAATATTTGGACAGCCTTTGGATCATTTATTTTTAAATGGTTATATCCCGTGGAATTGATGAATATCATCTGAAAGGAATTTTATATTGAAAAAAAACATTTTAATGACGGGGGTAACCGGTTTTTTAGGAAGCAACATCATTAAAAAACTTATCAACGAAAATTATAACGTAATTGCCCTGAAAAGAAGTTTTTCAAATACTTATAGAATAGATGATGTTGCCGATAATATAAATTTCTACAACATTGGCCAGGTAGCGCTGGAAAATATCTTCGCGGAAAACAAAATAGATATTATACTTCATTGCGCTACAAACTACGGCCGAAGAGACATAGAACCTTTATCATTGATGCAAGCAAACCTGACCATGCCTCTGCAACTCCTAGAACTTGGAAAGAAAACCAGGGTGAACTGTTTCATCAATACAGATACGATTTTGGATAAAAGAGTAAGCTATTACTCATTGTCAAAGAATCAATTTAGAGAATGGCTTGAGCTATATGCAAAGGAGATGGTATGTGTAAATGTAGCCTTAGAACATTTCTATGGGCCATATGATGACAATACTAAATTTGTTTCTTATATTATCGACAGCATTTTAAACAATGCTCAAAAGATAGACTTGACAGAAGGAGATCAGAAAAGAGATTTTATTTATATAGACGATGTCGTGGATGCGTTCATAACGATAATAGAAAACATAGAAACATTAGAAAAAGGGTTCTTTAGGTACGAAATAGGTACCGGACAATCAATGAAGTTGAAAAATTTTGTCAAATTAGTCAAAAGTATCGTTCAAAATAACAACACTGTATTAAATTTCGGTGCTATCCCCTACAGAGAAAATGAGGTTATGAGCAGTAAAGCAGACATAACTGAAATAGGTAAATTAAAGTGGAAGCCTCAATATACTCTGGAAGAAGGATTATTGCGGACAATAAATATGGAGAAGGATAGAACAAAAAAATGAAAGTACTGATAACAGGTGGATGTGGTTTTTTGGGCAGCAACCTGGCCTTAGAAACATTTAAAAGAAATTATGAGCTTTTTATTATTGATAATTTATATCGAAAAAACAGTGAAGATAACCTCGAGTGGCTGAAATCAAATAGGAAATTTAAATTTTATAATTTAGATGTAAGAATGACTGAACAAATAAACCATGTCATAAAAGATATTAAACCTGACGTCATATTCCATCTGGCCGGACAAGTAGCAATGACTACCTCCATCGCTGATCCCCAAATAGATTTTGAGATAAATGCTTTAGGCTCGTTTAATGTTCTGAACGCCGTAAAGATGTTTTCTCCGGAAAGCATTGTCGTTTATTCTTCAACCAATAAAGTCTACGGCGACATAGAGTGGGCCGAGTATAAAGAAACAGCAACACGATATGTTTGTGACAAATTCCCCCTCGGATTCCCGGAAACTATCCCTTTAGAATTCCATTCACCGTATGGATGTTCAAAAGGAAGCGCGGATCAATATGTGTTGGATTTTTATCGAATCTTCGGGATCAGAACTGTTGCTTTTCGTCACTCTTCGATGTTTGGCGGGCGACAGTTCTCAACTTATGATCAGGGATGGATCGGATGGTTTTGCCAGAAGGCTATAGAAACCAAAAGGGGATTGGCAAAAGAACCTTTTTCTATTTCTGGTAACGGTAAGCAGGTCAGAGATGTTCTTTACGCAGATGATGCGGTGGATCTCTACTTTAAAGCTTTCGAAAAAATAGAATCAACAAAAGGCAAGGCCTTTAATATTGGCGGCGGGATGGAGAACAGCCTTTCACTACTGGAACTGTTTATCATTTTGGAACGGGAATCAGACGTTACTTTAAACTATGTAAAACTTCCTCCCAGAGAAAGTGATCAAAAAATATTTGTTGCTGATATGACGAAAATAAAAAATTTATTAAACTGGCAGCCGAACGTAGATAAAATCAGCGGTATCAAAAAAATGATAAAGTGGATAGAAGGATTATGAGTAATCATATAAAAGTTACGGTGATTGTACCCTCTTATCTTGAAGAAGAAAATCTTAGAATAATTATTCCCAGGCTTAAAAACGAAATGCAAAAGATGGGAACCGATTATGAAATATTAGTTGTTGATACCATGCATGCCCTGGATTACTCGGAGGACGTTTGCAGACAGAATAAGGTAACCTACTTAAATAGAATAAATGGGAATAATTACGGAGATGCGGTACGCACAGGCATAATGAATGCACGCGGGGAATATATAATTTTCATGGATGCGGACGGCTCGCATTCCCCGGAATTCATCAATAAATTATACCAATATAAGGATGATTATGATGTAGTCATCGCTTCGAGATACATTGAAGGAGGGGCAACAGACAATAACCGTATCCTGATTCTTATGAGTTGGGTAGTAAATATCGTTTATTCAATAGTCCTCAATTTAAACTGCAAGGATGTTTCCAATAGTTTCAAATTATATAGAGGAGACTTATTAAGACATCTTAATTTATCTTGCAGCAATTTTGATATTGTGGAAGAAATGTTATTTAAATTAAAAAAAATAAATAATAATTTAAAAATAAAAGAAGTCCCTTTTTCTTTTAAAAAAAGAATGTTTGGAGAAACAAAGCGAAATCTTTTTCTCTTTATGATTTCCTATATCTTTACCCTGCTTAAACTTAGACTTGGGAAATAATTTCACCTTACGGAGGATTTTGTATTTGAATATTTTTGTGTCTGATTATCAATTCAAATTTAATTTTGAGACGGGTAATCTGCGTTTATTTCAAAAATGATTCCTTTGTAAAGGAGACGCATTACCTTGGAAAGAAAAAGAAAAATAGAATATTTAAGTTTATTCACATTAGCAGGTTTTTCTCTGGGTATTATTTTTTATTATATTTTTCCCAGCAATCCTTTTCTTTTTATCCCGCAGGACAGATTTAACGATTTCTTTAATGTATTAAAATGGAATCAATATTTACCTGCCGAACCTTCACCCAACAGAAGCTACTTTCCTTTCACTTATATTATAATAAACGTTTTCAATTTGATAAGGTCTGAAATATTATCTCTCTTTGTATTTATAATATTATTTTTTTATTTCTTCATACAATATTCACTTAAAAATATTAAAACAGAAGACAAGGTGGTTGATTGTAAAAATGTATTCATTTTTTCATTTTTCTCGTATCCCGTTTTGTTTCTAATTGACAGAGCAAATTTTGAGTCCTTTGTTTTCATTTTCCTTTCGTTATTTATATATTTCTATCAGAATAAGAAAATCCTGATTAGCGCAGTATTTCTTTCATTCGCGATATCCATGAAACTTTTCCCGGCCGTATTTTTAATTTTGTTTCTCTCTGACAAAAAATACAAAGAAGCGGCATATACCGTAATATTTACAATTGTAATATCCATCATCTCTCTGTCATTCCTAACCGGAAGTCTGACTGACAATATTCAAAGAATGCTGCTGAACATGAAACTCTTTAATCTGGTCTACGTCATTCGAGGTTTGGGCTTTGATTACGGACATTCTCTATTTAGTGTGCTTAAAATTATCAATTACTTTATTAATATGAATATATATGTAGAAAAATTACTGACACCTTATCTAATCTTTGTTCTTGTCTTTTTCGCATTTCTGGCAGTTTATGTTATTTTCTACGAAACGGAATTATGGAAGAAAGTGACGAATTTAACTATTTCGATGTGTCTCTTCCCATATGTATCCAGTAATTATAAATTAATCCATTTCTTTATTCCCCTTTACCTGTTCATAAACACCGATAAAAAAGAAAAATATGATATTTTATATGTCATTTTATTTTCTCTGTTGTTGATGCCTAAAAATCTTCGCTTCATCATAAAATATGATTTTTATTCCGGAGTATTAATCGATCCTTTGATTATGTTAATTTTATTATTTGTCATTATAAATAGTTTTTCAAAGGATCACACACATAAGATGAAATCATGATTTATAAAATAAAGACAAATAAAGATAATTAGAATTATCTTCTAACCCATATATTTTAACCGGGCAGATTTGTTAATGTTATGAGCTGTAAGTCTCAGAAGGTTTTAAAAGAATATGTCAGTTCGGTATTATATTTCTGCTTATTACTGTGATATATGTGTTACCGTAATTTACAGTCATGTACATTGCTGGTCCGAAATATAAATAATTAGGAGCGTATTCAGATGCAGATACGAGTAGCAGATTACATCGCTGATTGGCTTACAAAAAAGAGCATAAAACATGTATTTACCGTAACTGGCGGCGGTGCAATGCATCTGAACGACGCTTTCGGAAAACATCCAAAGCTGAAATGTATTTACAATCATCACGAACAGGCTTCGGCCATGGCTGCAGAAAGCTATGCCAGATTATGCAAAAAGATTGCTCTCGTATGCGTCACCAGCGGCCCGGGTGGTACAAACGCCATCACCGGCGTGCTGGGTGGCTGGCTCGACTCTATCCCTATGCTGATCATTTCGGGGCAGGTTCGTTTCAGCACAACAGTCAGAAGCACTGGATTAAAGCTTCGTCAACTGGGCGATCAGGAATATGACATTGCCAGAGTTGTCGTATCAATGACCAAGTACGCCGAAATGGTTATTGATCCTTACGAGATACTTTATCATCTGGAGAAGGCTTTCTATCTTGCCGTCAACGGCAGGCCTGGCCCCTGCTGGCTCGATATTCCTCTCGATGTTCAAGGAGCAATCATAGAAACAGATAAATTAAAACCTTACGATAGGGTTGAAGATAAAAATGAAGTTCCTTCAAAACTTAAAGTTTCAATAATCAATAAAGTGCTTATGAAAATAGCGTCTGCAAAACGGCCGGTACTTTTCGCCGGTTCAACAGTCAGCCAAAATGAGCTCAGTGAAAAATTCGTAAAAATGGCGGAGATGCTCAACATTCCAGTCGTCACGGGATTTAACGCGCATGACTGCATACCTTCTGCACATCGGCTTTTTATTGGAAGACCTGGCGCTATAGGTGACAGAGCGGGAAATTTTGCTGTGCAAAATTCCGATCTATTGCTGGTGATCGGGGCCAGACTCAACATTAGACAGACGGGTTATGCCAACGACCAGTTTGCCAGAGAAGCGTTTAAAATAATGATTGATATAGATCCTGTTGAATTAAAAAAGAGAAGAATCAAACCTGATCTTGGCATACACGCTGACGCAACGGATTTCATTAACAAAATGATAGAAGTCATGGGTAAATATTCTTTCAATAAAAACGCCGAATGGATAAAGTGGTGCAAAAAACGCAAAAAAAAATATCCTGTTATCTTGTCTGAATACTGGAAAAAAGACAAACCTGTCAATCCTTATTGTTTCATGAATGTCCTTAGCAAAAAACTTAACAATAAAACAGTTGTCGTAACTGCTAATGCATCGGCCTGTATTTGTTCTTTTCAGGCTTTAAAGATAAAAAAAGAACAAAGGCTATACAGCAATTCCGGGGCAGCATCAATGGGTTACGACCTTCCCGCGGCAATTGGCGCTTATTATGCAGCCCCTGACAAGCAGATAATATGCCTTGCAGGTGATGGTAGTATACAAATGAATTTGCAGGAAATGCAAACCATCGTGCACAATAAAATACCTCTCAAAATATTTCTGATTAATAATAATGGCTACCATTCCATAAGACAGACTCAAACGAATTTCTTCGGGAAGCCGCTGGTGGGTTGTGAGCCGGAAAATGGTGTTAGTTTTCCTCCCATGGGAAAAATCGCAAAAGCTTATGGTATCAAATATTTAAAATGCAACAGAAACAGCCAACTTGTTGAAACCATCGATCAAACATTAAAAAACAAAGATACGATAATCTGCGAAGTGGTAGTAGATCCGGAACAGCCTTTTGCACCCAGAGCATCTTCAAAAAAACTACCTGATGGCAGAATGGTTTCCAGGCCATTGGAAGATATGGCACCTTTTTTAAGCGAAGCAGAACTAAATAATAACATGTTGATAGACTTAACAAACAAATGATAGTGGAATAAAAGTGGACATAAACATGAAGCTTAATGATGTTTTTGAATACAAACAGGATTTAAACAGAGAAATTTTAAAAAATAAATTTAATGATTTTATTATTTACGGCGCCGGAAATGTTGGAAAGGATGTCTGGAAAATTTTAAAAGATATAAAAGTATCAATTTTATGTTTCATTGATATTGATGCAAAAGAAAAAGATGTTTATAATAAAACGCCTGTAATCACACTGGCAGAAGCTTCATCAATGGAAAAAGAAAATATTTGTGTAATTATTGGAATGATGAATGCTTACCATGATATCAAGTCAATAGCAGATAATCTGAAGGCTATGGGATTTAATCATATAATCAATTTTTATGAATTTTATCACATTTTCCCAGAGGAATTAGGAGAAAGATATTTTTTGCAGACAAAAGAATCATTCAACAAAAACAAATCAGATGTAATAAACGGCTTGAAACTTTGGGAAGATGAAAAAAGTAAGAATATTTATGAGCAGACAATTCTCTTCAGATATACCGGAGACTTGAAACATTGTCCAGTTCCGGACAAGTTTGAAAATCAATATTTGCCTGACGATGTACCTGGCTGGAATTGTCCATCGAATTTCATAGATTGTGGAGCATATGACGGTGACACATTAAAAACTTTATTCAATAAATTCGGTAAAATTAGCAGTATTGTTGCTTTTGAACCCGACATTGTGAATTTTGCAAAACTGAAAAGAACCGTAAACAGCTTGGACTTGGCGAGTGAAGTCATTTTATACCCTTGTGGCGTGTATTCAGAGACAGAACAGCTCAGATTTTTAACAAACTTGGGCGAAGCCAGTTATATCAGTACAAAAGGAGAAACAATCATTCAGACGGTATCTTTAGATGACGCATTAAAAGGGTATTGCCCTGATCTGATAAAAATGGATATAGAAGGGGCAGAGATGCAGGCATTAAAGGGTGCGGAATTTATAATAAATAAATTTATACCAAATTTGGCCATATGTCTTTATCACAAACCCCAAGATATCTGGCAGATCCCGGGTTTGATTAAAAGTTGGAATCTAGGCTACAAGTTTTTTTTACGTGCATTCGGATTCAATTCATTTGATCTTGTACTTCTTGCTGTCAAATGATTTATTGGAACTAATATTAATATGTAAAGGAGAATGAACATGGATAAAACAATTTTTGAAGATTTGTTTATTCTTGAGCTTGCAAATAATCACTGGGGCAAATTGGAGCGTGGGCTGAAAATAATAAAAGAGTTTTCTACTATCGTTAGATTCAACAACATTAAGGCCGCTATCAAACTGCAGTTTCGCGATGTAGATTCTTTCATCCACAAAGATTTTAAAGATAATAAGAATATCAGATACATAAAAAAGACCATAGACACAAAGATGGATGTCGAACACTACGCAACAATGGTGGAATCCATAAAAAAATCAAACTGCATCGCGATATCAACACCATTTGATGAAAAATCGGTTGATTTGTGCGTCAACGTCGGGATTGAAATAATTAAAATAGCAAGTTCTGATATAAACGACTGGTTTTTGATTGAAAAAATTGCCAAGACAAGGAAACCTGTA
>Ga0116160_1004507_pt1 | contig 11586 bp, 10 predicted proteins | sample AD_JPNAS2_MetaG_FD_89879 | JGI IMG/M metagenome (GOLD analysis project Ga0116160, IMG submission 89879) | Active sludge microbial communities of municipal wastewater-treating anaerobic digesters from Japan - AD_JPNAS2_MetaG | ecosystem: Engineered > Bioreactor > Anaerobic > Digestate | place...
TACACTCACGTTTCAATCCTTGATTTAATGGACTGTAGAGTAAAAACATTTCAAAATTCTGGTAATACTTCACCAGATATATTATGTTTCAATCCTTGATTTAATGGACTGTAGAGTAAAAACACTCTGCAATACTTTTGTCAGCACCTCCATATTTAATGTTTCAATCCTTGATTTAATGGACTGTAGAGTAAAAACCATGGACAAGTCAGACCATTGGAAGTCAGCTGTTTTAGTTTCAATCCTTGATTTAATGGACTGTAGAGTAAAAACCAATACCTCTATACCATATTTTCCCGTCCCTCACGGGTTTCAATCCTTGATTTAATGGACTGTAGAGTAAAAACATCTTCTGTCAATTCACGGTTCTTCTCGCCAAAATAGTTTCAATCCTTGATTTAATGGACTGTAGAGTAAAAACCTTTATTATGCTCATTTCGCCACACTCATCACCTGGTTTCAATCCTTGATTTAATGGACTGTAGAGTAAAAACAGAGTATTAACTTTATCAATCCAGTTAATCATTTATGTTTCAATCCTTGATTTAATGGACTGTAGAGTAAAAACGCGCTCGTCCGGTATATCCTGGAGAGTTACGAGAGTATGTTTCAATCCTTGATTTAATGGACTGTAGAGTAAAAACCCGATTTATGTTAATTGAAACAGGAGGAATGTGATGGTTTCAATCCTTGATTTAATGGACTGTAGAGTAAAAACCTCGTCCGGTATATCCTGGAGAGTTACGAGAGTATGTTTCAATCCTTGATTTAATGGACTGTAGAGTAAAAACACGAGCGAGATGAAACTGACCTGAATGTTTTCCAGTTGTTTCAATCCTTGATTTAATGGACTGTAGAGTAAAAACACTAACTCCCGCTGCACCGCCCAGCTCAAATCATCCGGTTTCAATCCTTGATTTAATGGACTGTAGAGTAAAAACACAATGGATTATCACATTCGTTATCTTAGCCATTCTGTTTCAATCCTTGATTTAATGGACTGTAGAGTAAAAACCCTATACAGATGTGACTGATAGTGAAGGTAATTATTGTTTCAATCCTTGATTTAATGGACTGTAGAGTAAAAACGGACTTCTTGCATATTTCCGATACCAGCGATGGAAAGTTTCAATCCTTGATTTAATGGACTGTAGAGTAAAAACAGTTCTCAATCACTTCACACTGAAACTTTGGGGTAAGTTTCAATCCTTGATTTAATGGACTGTAGAGTAAAAACAGCGCACAACCATAATGCCAGATTCATCTTTTCCAGTTTCAATCCTTGATTTAATGGACTGTAGAGTAAAAACGAACTGCAACCATCACCCTATTGAAAGAAGGTAATTTGTTTCAATCCTTGATTTAATGGACTGTAGAGTAAAAACTTTTACTGGTGCATTACGATTAGAAGACATAAAACAGTTTCAATCCTTGATTTAATGGACTGTAGAGTAAAAACAGAGATGATACCCGCTTTAACCACGCCTGATTCCAGTTTCAATCCTTGATTTAATGGACTGTAGAGTAAAAACATTCTGGGCTCTTGCCTTGGCGCTGGAAATTGCCAAGTTTCAATCCTTGATTTAATGGACTGTAGAGTAAAAACATGGATTGCCGATCAATCCCGCTTCCGCATTGTCAAGTTTCAATCCTTGATTTAATGGACTGTAGAGTAAAAACCAGTTTTGCATTCCAGGTTCTATCCACTTTGGCAAGTTTCAATCCTTGATTTAATGGACTGTAGAGTAAAAACTAGAGAATAGCTAACATCAGTTTGCGAAAGATTATTGTTTCAATCCTTGATTTAATGGACTGTAGAGTAAAAACAGCTGGTTAGTAGAGCATTGGGAATCCGATATTATGTTTCAATCCTTGATTTAATGGACTGTAGAGTAAAAACATCTTATCGGCTTTGTCTTTTTCTATATTCTGAAAAGTTTCAATCCTTGATTTAATGGACTGTAGAGTAAAAACATGAAGTGCGTGAGTATTATGGCGTTCCTGTTACTATGTTTCAATCCTTGATTTAATGGACTGTAGAGTAAAAACTCTATTTTTGCATACCTGGCGTTACGGCGGTGTAAAGTTTCAATCCTTGATTTAATGGACTGTAGAGTAAAAACCCAGCTGGGGGAACGGAGAAACCAAACCGGCTGCAGGTTTCAATCCTTGATTTAATGGACTGTAGAGTAAAAACAAGAATCTCCTCATCACCGAATTTGGAAACATGTTGGTTTCAATCCTTGATTTAATGGACTGTAGAGTAAAAACAATATTCCCACGCCTTGCGGGCAATGTCCTCGTAGGGTTTCAATCCTTGATTTAATGGACTGTAGAGTAAAAACGATATTTCTCTTCCACTTCCGATATTTTCATATCTCGTTTCAATCCTTGATTTAATGGACTGTAGAGTAAAAACATATTTCTTGATTAACAAACTTTTTTCTTTCTCTGAGTTTCAATCCTTGATTTAATGGACTGTAGAGTAAAAACCAACCGCTTGATTCGGTGTGCCTGGATCAATCTCCGGTTTCAATCCTTGATTTAATGGACTGTAGAGTAAAAACGAATGAGCCAGTATGGTTCATATTCCTTGCTCGGCAGTTTCAATCCTTGATTTAATGGACTGTAGAGTAAAAACACCTCGCCAATATCCTACTACTGCTGTCATTGGATGTTTCAATCCTTGATTTAATGGACTGTAGAGTAAAAACCGACGGCACAGATTACATTCGTGTTCAGGTATCGCAAGGTTTCAATCCTTGATTTAATGGACTGTAGAGTAAAAACTCAATCATTATTTGATTCATTTGTCCTCCAGTAATTGTTTCAATCCTTGATTTAATGGACTGTAGAGTAAAAACAAGGGGAACTGTTTCGGAACCGGAGGCAGAACATTATGTTTCAATCCTTGATTTAATGGACTGTAGAGTAAAAACCGCTCGTCCGGTATATCCTGGAGAGTTACGAGAGTATGTTTCAATCCTTGATTTAATGGACTGTAGAGTAAAAACATATATTATTGTGGATGTTAAAGATGCAATAGGTTTGTTTCAATCCTTGATTTAATGGACTGTAGAGTAAAAACAATATTTTTGTGCTTCTATTTTTTTACCTGATTCTAGTTTCAATCCTTGATTTAATGGACTGTAGAGTAAAAACTCTAAGAAATGCTATTAAGCGGGTAGAGAAAAATCTGTTTCAATCCTTGATTTAATGGACTGTAGAGTAAAAACCTGCTGACGCCGTTCCGTCGTCAATACCTGAACCCACGTTTCAATCCTTGATTTAATGGACTGTAGAGTAAAAACGGACATTGATGAAGAGACGCTGAAAGCGATTGGATTGTTTCAATCCTTGATTTAATGGACTGTAGAGTAAAAACCTTATCTCCTTTTTAGGTTAGAGCAATAAAGTTTTGTTTCAATCCTTGATTTAATGGACTGTAGAGTAAAAACAAAAAACCGACATAATCAATGATCCTTTCGTTATTGGGTTTCAATCCTTGATTTAATGGACTGTAGAGTAAAAACGCATTTGGTTGAAAGTCCCGAGACCTAAATCGCGAGTTTCAATCCTTGATTTAATGGACTGTAGAGTAAAAACTGTAATTGTTGCAACGGATTCTTTATCAGCAGCAAGTTTCAATCCTTGATTTAATGGACTGTAGAGTAAAAACATGCTCTTTCGTTTTATTGATACCATTCTGAGTAAGTTTCAATCCTTGATTTAATGGACTGTAGAGTAAAAACCTGGAGCAATGTAGAGGGATACTACGACATCATTGTGTTTCAATCCTTGATTTAATGGACTGTAGAGTAAAAACCTTCGGGCGAAAATAGCTCACGCAGTTCGTCAATATGTTTCAATCCTTGATTTAATGGACTGTAGAGTAAAAACTGACATACCTGCACCTTTACAACATCGGCTCATCTGGTTTCAATCCTTGATTTAATGGACTGTAGAGTAAAAACTCTATCCACTTTGGCAATAATCCATATATTTTCCGGTTTCAATCCTTGATTTAATGGACTGTAGAGTAAAAACCGGCAGTGACGGCATGGACGGTGGTAAAGGGACAGGCGTTTCAATCCTTGATTTAATGGACTGTAGAGTAAAAACCCACATTCCCCTTCATCTCTCCACGCTCATCAATATGTTTCAATCCTTGATTTAATGGACTGTAGAGTAAAAACCATAAATCACTTTTTGCACCTTCCGGGGTAAGAAGGGTTTCAATCCTTGATTTAATGGACTGTAGAGTAAAAACCCAGTCAGCTTTCTCCACCACCGGAGCGATCGTCATGTTTCAATCCTTGATTTAATGGACTGTAGAGTAAAAACCGAAGGGAACAGTTCTTGGAAAATTGAAGGGGAAGGGTTTCAATCCTTGATTTAATGGACTGTAGAGTAAAAACTCTATTACCTAATATCTTCTTCAGTATATTGAGAAGTTTCAATCCTTGATTTAATGGACTGTAGAGTAAAAACGTAGCCCTCCGACCCTATCAATTCGTTGGGATGACTGTTTCAATCCTTGATTTAATGGACTGTAGAGTAAAAACCAGCTCTATTTCTCTGCTGGTCTCAATATATTTCTGAGTTTCAATCCTTGATTTAATGGACTGTAGAGTAAAAACTTATCACTAGCAATTGCTTTCATTGTTACATTGCTTTGTTTCAATCCTTGATTTAATGGACTGTAGAGTAAAAACCCGAGCAAGAATGGGTGGGAACGATTAGAAGCAGGAGTTTCAATCCTTGATTTAATGGACTGTAGAGTAAAAACATATATATATTTGTCAGAGTCAAAGAGAATTCATTGTTTCAATCCTTGATTTAATGGACTGTAGAGTAAAAACTATTTACGGAAACATTATCATGGCAATACTGGGAATGTTTCAATCCTTGATTTAATGGACTGTAGAGTAAAAACCCATTTTATGCATTCAATTATTCCCGGCAGCAGAAGTTTCAATCCTTGATTTAATGGACTGTAGAGTAAAAACATACACCTTCTTCTGATATTTCGTCTCCGCTACAATGTTTCAATCCTTGATTTAATGGACTGTAGAGTAAAAACTCTGGACATTGAATTAGTATAGCGTTTGGTGTCATGTTTCAATCCTTGATTTAATGGACTGTAGAGTAAAAACCCCACTCATCCGGGATGTCTTTCATGCCGAGCTTTCGTTTCAATCCTTGATTTAATGGACTGTAGAGTAAAAACATATGATTCTATTCCTGCGATTCAAGGAAATGGAAGTTTCAATCCTTGATTTAATGGACTGTAGAGTAAAAACTCAATTGTTTATGGTCAGCTCTCCAGAAGGATTTTGTTTCAATCCTTGATTTAATGGACTGTAGAGTAAAAACACATCATTAGACATTGATGCACGACTAACTAAAATAGGTTTCAATCCTTGATTTAATGGACTGTAGAGTAAAAACAATATTACTAATGGAGAATTCGCTCATAATAGAATAAGTTTCAATCCTTGATTTAATGGACTGTAGAGTAAAAACAGAAGCACAAAAATATTTTCTATCTGCGTTAGAAGAGTTTCAATCCTTGATTTAATGGACTGTAGAGTAAAAACATGGCTATAATTACATATTGACAAACATTGGCTATCCGTTTCAATCCTTGATTTAATGGACTGTAGAGTAAAAACTTATTAGCGGAACTAAAAGTATGAAAGACGCTTGGAAGTTTCAATCCTTGATTTAATGGACTGTAGAGTAAAAACTCTTTTAAGTTTTACTGGTGATCCGTATTGTGGGCGTTTCAATCCTTGATTTAATGGACTGTAGAGTAAAAACACATACATGGTCTCGGGATCGTAAACTATTGGGCGGTTTCAATCCTTGATTTAATGGACTGTAGAGTAAAAACAATAGTGTTTTCAAGAGAAGAAAGAGACAAAGATTTTCGTTTCAATCCTTGATTTAATGGACTGTAGAGTAAAAACGTAATCGCTATATTGATCTCCGTATTCAAAAAATTGTTTCAATCCTTGATTTAATGGACTGTAGAGTAAAAACACAAGCTGAAGTAGATAAGTATCAGGAAAAAATTAGGTTTCAATCCTTGATTTAATGGACTGTAGAGTAAAAACTCGGTGCTATTGGATAAATGGCGAGCCGATCAGATGTTTCAATCCTTGATTTAATGGACTGTAGAGTAAAAACTCATTGATTGGGATATTTCCGCAAAACAAGGAGCTGGTTTCAATCCTTGATTTAATGGACTGTAGAGTAAAAACCAGTTATATTAGTGCCAAAAAAACAGGCAGAAAGTGAGTTTCAATCCTTGATTTAATGGACTGTAGAGTAAAAACTGAAATCTGCATTTACGCAATATCTGATTTTGATGAGTTTCAATCCTTGATTTAATGGACTGTAGAGTAAAAACCTTGAGATTGTCGCCTGTATTGCCTAATTCTTTTTGTTTCAATCCTTGATTTAATGGACTGTAGAGTAAAAACGAAATCATGTTGACATTTCACATTACAACTTGACACGTTTCAATCCTTGATTTAATGGACTGTAGAGTAAAAACGCAATGGTCTTATTGTTGGTCATCAAGTCATCCCAGTTTCAATCCTTGATTTAATGGACTGTAGAGTAAAAACAAGTTCTCTGTCCGCAGAGTATATTATCACTGAAGGTTTCAATCCTTGATTTAATGGACTGTAGAGTAAAAACCTGTCGATGTCAATCGAGTCGATGTCGATGTCAAATTGTTTCAATCCTTGATTTAATGGACTGTAGAGTAAAAACGTGATAGCTTCTATAATCTCTTTGTTATGGGATTAGGTTTCAATCCTTGATTTAATGGACTGTAGAGTAAAAACGTTTCCGGATTCATAGATCATGTGAAGATAGGGAAAAGTTTCAATCCTTGATTTAATGGACTGTAGAGTAAAAACCAGGATTAGTTACCGGAATTGTTTACGAGCCGAATGGTTTCAATCCTTGATTTAATGGACTGTAGAGTAAAAACAATCATAGCGGACTGCGGGTGGCGACGCTGGAATGGTTTCAATCCTTGATTTAATGGACTGTAGAGTAAAAACTCATTATCAATGCTGATAAGAAATCTCTTCCTTTGTTTCAATCCTTGATTTAATGGACTGTAGAGTAAAAACATTGATATGTTACAGGAAAAGTTCCATAAGACTTCAAAGTTTCAATCCTTGATTTAATGGACTGTAGAGTAAAAACGAATTTGCTTGGAATTCTTTAATGCAAAAAGCCGAGTTTCAATCCTTGATTTAATGGACTGTAGAGTAAAAACAATAGGTTGGTCAATTACACTGTCGCAGATGTTAATGTTTCAATCCTTGATTTAATGGACTGTAGAGTAAAAACCGTAATCCCAAGAAGCACCGTGCATCCGATACCCAGTTTCAATCCTTGATTTAATGGACTGTAGAGTAAAAACATATAAGCGGAGAAAAAAGTTCATTAGAGGTTGAAATGTTTCAATCCTTGATTTAATGGACTGTAGAGTAAAAACTATACGCGCATTATGTTATCACATATTTTCTCTTAATGTTTCAATCCTTGATTTAATGGACTGTAGAGTAAAAACTTAGCAACTCTATTGATCGAATTATTCGATACAATCTGTTTCAATCCTTGATTTAATGGACTGTAGAGTAAAAACAGTTTCTCATCGTTTTTCTCATCATCACTGAGAAATTGTTTCAATCCTTGATTTAATGGACTGTAGAGTAAAAACCTGTGTAGTAGTCATCTTACGACTCCTTTTTTTTAGTGTTTCAATCCTTGATTTAATGGACTGTAGAGTAAAAACACTTATAGCTTGGCGTTCTTTTTCGGGGTTAAGTGCAGTTTCAATCCTTGATTTAATGGACTGTAGAGTAAAAACAAGCACTTATCCATTGTTCTGTTTCTTCGTCTCCTTGTTTCAATCCTTGATTTAATGGACTGTAGAGTAAAAACGACTGATGATGAGGGGAGAGAGTGCATGCTTCCTTTCGTTTCAATCCTTGATTTAATGGACTGTAGAGTAAAAACTGAGAAAGGGAATATTGATGTGCTTGTTTACGGTCCGTTTCAATCCTTGATTTAATGGACTGTAGAGTAAAAACAAATATAACTTACATCAATTCAAAAAACAGTCAAGTTTCAATCCTTGATTTAATGGACTGTAGAGTAAAAACTCCCATTGCTCGTCGGTCAGGTGATTTGGTCGCCTGAGTTTCAATCCTTGATTTAATGGACTGTAGAGTAAAAACACTTGGAACTTCAAGAGAGTGAAGTGACCAGCTCGTTGTTTCAATCCTTGATTTAATGGACTGTAGAGTAAAAACATTTAGCAGATTCTCCAGTATTGAATAATGCTTCTTGTTTCAATCCTTGATTTAATGGACTGTAGAGTAAAAACCTTTTTACTGGACTTTGGAATTATCCAATTGTTTGGGTTTCAATCCTTGATTTAATGGACTGTAGAGTAAAAACATGTAATGTTCTATTTTAATTTTGAAACTGTCTGGTTGTTTCAATCCTTGATTTAATGGACTGTAGAGTAAAAACTGGAATTTTACCCAGTAATTCATTATAATTACATATGTTTCAATCCTTGATTTAATGGACTGTAGAGTAAAAACTGGATAATGAAATGTCATCTCAATATGGAAAGAACTAGTTTCAATCCTTGATTTAATGGACTGTAGAGTAAAAACTTCCCCCGTCAATCCTGCTACTATGCAGGATAAAAGTTTCAATCCTTGATTTAATGGACTGTAGAGTAAAAACCCAGAAGCTTGGCTACTGCCAATTTAACGGCAGATTGTTTCAATCCTTGATTTAATGGACTGTAGAGTAAAAACAAAAAGAAGAACTGGAAAAGAAGATGGAAGTTGCCAAGTTTCAATCCTTGATTTAATGGACTGTAGAGTAAAAACCAAGTTAGTTACCAGACAAGAGGCATTGGATTTATGTTTCAATCCTTGATTTAATGGACTGTAGAGTAAAAACCCAGGTAAGAATGGTGGAATTTGTGTGGTATCAGAGTTTCAATCCTTGATTTAATGGACTGTAGAGTAAAAACATCTCTGTAAGCTTGAAAAAAACACTCCCAAACATGTTTCAATCCTTGATTTAATGGACTGTAGAGTAAAAACATTTTCTTGACTCCTTTTTTTTAGTCAATCGAGAGGTTTCAATCCTTGATTTAATGGACTGTAGAGTAAAAACACTGACGACGAAGGGAGAGAATGCATAGCTCCTTTTGTTTCAATCCTTGATTTAATGGACTGTAGAGTAAAAACTCTCCAGATGGTAACTCTACAATGTTTGGCTGTTTGTTTCAATCCTTGATTTAATGGACTGTAGAGTAAAAACCCAGAATATCATTGGCTTCTATAATAGTTACTCTTTGTTTCAATCCTTGATTTAATGGACTGTAGAGTAAAAACAAAAACAGAGTTCAAGAAATCAAAGAACTACTTAAAGTTTCAATCCTTGATTTAATGGACTGTAGAGTAAAAACACAAAGCTTTCGTAATATGCTATCAAGCTTTCCTGCGTTTCAATCCTTGATTTAATGGACTGTAGAGTAAAAACCTAAAAATAGTCAACAACTATCTGCACACTTCTACAGTTTCAATCCTTGATTTAATGGACTGTAGAGTAAAAACGAGAAAGAAACCTTTTTGTTGTTTTTAGGAATTATCGTTTCAATCCTTGATTTAATGGACTGTAGAGTAAAAACTTTTGCAATGGGTCTATATCCATCTTCAAACCTAATTTGTTTCAATCCTTGATTTAATGGACTGTAGAGTAAAAACTCAATTCTATTATAGTTTGTGTTTGATTGAAAGCGGTTTCAATCCTTGATTTAATGGACTGTAGAGTAAAAACAAAGGATTGCCAAACTGTTTTGGAAGGTTCATTCTTGTTTCAATCCTTGATTTAATGGACTGTAGAGTAAAAACAGCAAGCAAGAAAGTGACTTTTTCAGAAGCAGACATGTTTCAATCCTTGATTTAATGGACTGTAGAGTAAAAACTAGAAATATATTGCTATCTGACTTTCTTCAAATTCCCGTTTCAATCCTTGATTTAATGGACTGTAGAGTAAAAACATGGTTAATGCCTATATCCGGGGAGAATTTGTCAATCGTTTCAATCCTTGATTTAATGGACTGTAGAGTAAAAACTGGATGGACTTTTAGGGTCCGAAACGAAAAACAAGTTTCAATCCTTGATTTAATGGACTGTAGAGTAAAAACCCTGATAATGTTTTATTCCTTCTTTGACTTCTTCAGTTTCAATCCTTGATTTAATGGACTGTAGAGTAAAAACCTAAGAACTATTGTCCCTTCAGACATTGATACTCTTGTTTCAATCCTTGATTTAATGGACTGTAGAGTAAAAACTTCCGAGCCAAACTAAAAGGGTAGGATTATGTTCTTGTTTCAATCCTTGATTTAATGGACTGTAGAGTAAAAACAGCTCGGATTGTATCTACGTGGCATTCGATCTGCTGTTTCAATCCTTGATTTAATGGACTGTAGAGTAAAAACCACGGAAATAGCCAAAAATCTTAGCCTGCTTAGGGTCGTTTCAATCCTTGATTTAATGGACTGTAGAGTAAAAACCTGCTTCTTTCCTTACGTGAAAAACTTTTTGGTTTTGTTTCAATCCTTGATTTAATGGACTGTAGAGTAAAAACATTGAAAGAGGGCGATTTCGGCAATTTTATAGCCAAGTTTCAATCCTTGATTTAATGGACTGTAGAGTAAAAACATGAAGTATTTCATTGATAATTTATCCCACTTCCATAGTTTCAATCCTTGATTTAATGGACTGTAGAGTAAAAACCCATCTTCTTATATAAGTGCCTCACAAATAACAAACTTAAACCGGTTTTTCAGATAATCCAAACTGATAGTTTTGATAAAAAACCAGCTCCCAAATGAGCCAAAAGGCAATTTCGGGCAGGCACAAACACTCTATAAATCTATAAAAGAGCGAAAAGGTACCAAAAAAATCAATAAATTCTTCTTAGATTAAGATAAACGGTATCTTTAAAAAGCAAGTATAATGTTAATTTTTTCATCCAAATTAAAACAATATCTTATTAATGATAAGGGACGAAAGTAAATTAGCATTAATAGTTTTCACTATAAATCTATGGATTCCACATCAAGGGTGGAATGATAACACCATTAAATTAACTAATGATGTTTTATTCATTCTAACGGCAAGAGCTGGATTTCCATAATTTTCTTTCTTATTCCAGCAAACACTCTATACATAAAAACATATATGTGAATAAATCTCATATTCAGACAGAGCACAAATTCCGATAAGTGCAGTCCAGGCATTTTCTTTTTGCTTTGGCAGGTTTTGGATATTTTTCCAAGTTAATTATCATAAAAATCTCGTCAAGGATCAATTTAGCTTTATCCAGCATTTTAGGAGTGATAGCCAATTCTTCCAGATGGTTTTGAGATCTGGTATACACAATAAATGCTTTATACACCGGAACCTGAAAGTTTTCCATAATCAGAAGCGCATAGAGGATTTGTTGATATTTAAGGGTCTTATA
>Ga0116160_1004524_pt1 | contig 11542 bp, 9 predicted proteins | sample AD_JPNAS2_MetaG_FD_89879 | JGI IMG/M metagenome (GOLD analysis project Ga0116160, IMG submission 89879) | Active sludge microbial communities of municipal wastewater-treating anaerobic digesters from Japan - AD_JPNAS2_MetaG | ecosystem: Engineered > Bioreactor > Anaerobic > Digestate | place...
CCTGACCGGCGGAGAGGCGGCCCTGCAGCACGAATTCTGTCTGCCCCTTTTGAAAGAGCTGAGAGCCGTCGGGATTTCTACGGCCCTGGACACCTGCGGGCAGGCGCCCCAAAAAACGCTGGCCGCCCTTTTGCCGTACATCGATGTCCTCCTGTATGACCTCAAGGAGATCGATCCGGAAAAGCACAAAAGATTCACCGGCGCGGGCAACGCGAAAATTCTGGAAAACGCCGTCTTCGCGGCGCGCTTCAAAAAAGACCATCCATATCCCAGGACGCTGTGGATTCGAACGCCCGTCATTCCGAACGCGACGGACACGCCGGAAAACATCGCGGGCATCGGCCGGTTCATTGACGAAAATCTGAAAGGTGCGGTGGACCGCTGGGAGCTATGCACCTTCAACAATTTATGCAGGGACAAGTATAAACGGCTGGGGCTGAACTGGACATTTGCCGACACGGAACTTATGGAAAAAACCGTCATGGAAAATCTGGCCGGCGTCGCGAAAAGCGCGGCTCCGAAGACGAACGTCTGCTGGAGCGGATCGACGAGACTGGAAAAAAGCGCGGATGCAAAAGAACCGCCGGAAAAACCGAACAAACGCAAACCGGTTTGCGCCGGCTGATTGCAAGGGAAAGGAAAATAGTCATGACCATCAAAAATCGTTTTTCCGAATCGGACATGAAGGCCTTTGCGCCCTCGGAGAAAGTCGGCATCATCGCGACCGTGACGCCGGAAGGACTGCCGCACCTGTCGCTTCTGACTTCGGTGATGGCCTCAACGCCCACGCAGTTGACGATCGGCGAGTTCAGCACGGGCGTGAGCAAAGCCTATCTGCGGCAGACCCGAAAAACCGGTTTCGTCATTCTGACGCTGGACAAAAAACTCTGGCGGGGAAAAGCGCTGTGGACCCATTTGAAAAAAGAAGGCCCGGAGTACGAAGTCTATAATCAGCAGCCGATGTTCCGCTACAACACGTATTTCGGAATCAACACGGTCCACTATCTGGATTTAAAGGAAACCACAGAAGGAGCGCCGCTGCCACTGGCCTCCATCGCGGCGTCGGCGATTCTGACCCGAATCGCGAAAGGCGCCGCCGCGCAAAGCACGAAAGTGAAGGCGCTTTCGCCGTTCGGGAAAAATCTGTTCGACCGCCTGGACTCCCTCAAATTTTTATCATTCATTGACGACGACGGATTCCCGACCATCCTCCCCGTCATTCAGTGCCAGGCCTGCGATGAAAACCGTCTGGCGTTTTATCCGGGCGTATTTGCCGAAGAGCTGAATCGGCTGAAGGCGGGAAAGACGATGGCGATTTTCGGACTGACCATGCAAATGGAAGATGTTCTGGTCCGGGGCGTCTTTCAGGGCTATGCCCGGCGCCGGGGCATCCGGCTGGGAACGCTGGATATCGACTGGGTCTATAATTCCATGCCCCCCAATCACGGACAAATCTACCCGCCGCTCCCTCTGAAAGCGGTAGTCCATTTCTGATTTCGTTTTAGGCGCTACCGGCTGGAACGCACCGGAAGAACCCGAACGTCGCGATCCAGCCCCTGATGCGAACAGACGCTCTGGCCGCTGGTGAAGGACAAGATGAAAGCGTAGTAGCCGGCCATATCATACTGCGGCATCATGGAGATGCAGGTATCCGACGTCCACGGGCAGCAGCCGGAGAGGGTGATAAGGGATGTGGCCATGTGAAACCCCCGGCCGTCGCGACTAGAGCCGTCGTACAATCCCGTCAGTTCATTCTTCGTCGGCATCCGCCAGTCCGTGTACCCGCCGGCGTTAAAGCTTTCACAGAAGGACTTGGCGCCGGCCCAGTGAATATCGGCTCCGTTGTCTTTATCCGCCCACATCAGGCCGGTGCCGGTATCCAGAACGGTCCCGTCGTCGTAGGCGACAAACCGGCCGTCCCTGCCGGTTTCACCGGCCGCGGACGCGGATCCGACGCAGACGAAAACCCCCAGTAAAACCCATGCGATCAGTATGATTCCCCTTGTTCCTTTCATGATGCTCCTCTCTGTTCGGCTACTTTTGGAAAACCCCTTCCATCACGATTTCATCCAATTTTTTTCGCGGCGAAGGAAACTCCCGAGCCTGAAGATAATCGGGAAGCTCCTCTTTGTTCCCTGGTTGGCCCACGGCAATCATCGCCTCCACGGCGTAATCATCGGGCACCCGCAGCACTTCTTTGGCTTTGTCGTAGTCAAATCCCTGCATGCAGTGCACCACCAGATTTTTCAACGACCCCTGCAGGGCGAGGCTGACCCACGCAGCGCCCGCGTCATACGAATGCGTTCTCGCGGGTTTTCCGGAATCAAACGTGGTTTTGGAAATCACGGCAATCAAAACGGCGGCGTTTTTCGCCCAGATTTGGTTCCCCTCCGCCAGCAGATCAAAGAAAACCTTCCAGCGAGGCGTGCTGCGGCGAGCGTAAATAAACCGCCAGGGCTGATTATTGTTGGCGGAAGGCGCCCAGCGCGCCGCCTCAAAAAGGCATCGAAGCTCTGCATCATCGACATCCTCACCGGACATGGCCCGGGGAGACCAGCGATGAAGAAATATTTCGTGGACGCCATTTTCCTGCTTGCGAAACTCATTGATATTCATTGCTTACCCCCTATCGTCTCGTGATCCGGCCTGTTTACTCACCGATTCAGGTTTCCCCAAGCTTTTCCTCGCCCGATGGCTGCCGCAGAGTCCTGTTTTCAAAAAGATTAACCGGTTTTCTTCAGAATGCAAGCCTTTTTAGAAATAGTGGAGGTGGAGCTTGACTTTCCGGATTGAAAAATATATAAGGCGCAACTTGCTGAAACGCCGAAGGCTACGAAAACAGCGTCCCCATCGTCTAGAGGCCTAGGACACGGGCCTTTCACGCCTGTAACTGGGGTTCGACTCCCCATGGGGACGCCAATAATAAAAAAGAGGGGTTATGTTCATGACCCCTCTTTTTTTTATTTGGTTTCAATTCGCCCACCATCTACCCTCTGATCCGGCCGAAAATATGATTTGACAGGAACTTCCAGCATCCATTAGAGTTTCTCGAAATATATTCTGTTGTGCCGGAACCTGAATAATCGGGGGACATCTCATGAAATCAAGGAAATTGAAGATCGGGATCATCACGCTGGGCATCCTCCTGGGCATTCTCCTCGTCGCGGCCGGCGCGCTGATGATTTTTCTCAGACTGCCGCATCCATCCTACAACGGTACGCTGACCCTTGACGGCCTCAACGCTCCCGTCGAGGTCCGGACGGACGAGCACGGCATTCCGCACCTGTTCGCACAAAACGAGGAAGATCTCTTTTTTGCGCAGGGCTTCATCACGGCCAGGGAACGGATGTTCCAGATGGATCTGACCCGTCTTGCCGGCCGCGGGGAACTTTCCACGCTGCTGGGAGAGAAAACGATCAAAAAAGACCGTTTCTTCAAAACCCTCGGCTTCTACCGCGCCTCCGAGGCGGAGTACGCAAGACTTTCCCCGGATGCCAAAACGTGTGTTGACGCCTATACACGAGGGGTCAACGCGTATCTTCGCACCGTCAAGCACCTCCCGCTCGAATATGTGATTCTGCGCGCAAAGCCCAGGCCATGGGAACCGGCGGATTGTCTTGTTGCCGGCCTGCTGATGTCCTACCGTCTGAATTCGCCCAGAGGCGTCAAGCCCCTGCTTTACCAGATTCACAACGCCGCCGGGCCGGAGTTATTCAAAGAACTGCTTCCCTGGATTCCGGAATCCGCACCCTACATCTCTGACGGCAACCGGAAACTTTCCGCCTCCTCTACGCACTACGAGTTGCCCGAACGGGCCGCTCCCGGCCGTGTGGCCAGTGTGGATGACGACAGTCCGCTTCCCCTAAGAATGCGCGCCAGCAACTGGATGATTTTCTCCGGCGCCAAAACCACCACCGGAAAGCCGGTTTTCACGGGCAGCCCGGATCTCGAAGCCGTTATCCCGTCGCTCTTCTACCTCATCCATCTGAAAGGCGGAAGGTATGACGTCATCGGCGGCTCCATCGCGGGCATTCCCGGTGTGCACGCCGCCGGTTTTAACGGCAGGCTGGCATGGAGCATCACCGTGGGGCACGGCGACAATCTTGACTACTTTACGGAGACGGTCCATCCGGACAACGCCGACCAGTACCTGACCGAAAACGGCTATCGAAATTTCGGAATCGCGGAAGAGGTCATCCGGATCAAGGTCCGGGGCGGATTCATAGAGGAGAAGATCAAAATCCGGATGTCGCGCCACGGACCCGTCGTCTCCGAAGTGATGTCCGGCCTGCCGCCCAACTGCGCGCTGACGTGGCCGGGATTGATGGGAAACGACGGCACCGTTGAAGGACTCCTGGCCCTGAACCGGGCAAGGAACTTTACCGAATTCCGTCAGGCGCTGGGCGGGATTCGCGGAGCCAGCGTCCATCTGGGATATGCGGACATCGACGGCAACATCGGCTACCAGTACATCACGACATTCCCAAAGAGAAAATCCGGGAACAATCCCCTTCCGCAGCCGGGAGAAAAGGGACGCTACGATTGGACCGGTTTCATCCCCTTTGAGGATCATCCCTTTTCCCTTAATCCCGCCAAAGGCTATCTGGCCTCATTCAACCAGATGCCCGAGGCCGGCGATTACTATGGGACTGCCTTTTTTCTGTTTGAACGCGCCTATCGTTTTGAGGAGATGGTAAAAGGAAAGGAACGCTTCTCTCCGGAGGAGATCCGCAGAATGCAGCTCGACGTGGTTTCCATGGTCGCCAAGCGCTGGGTTCCCCAAATTCTGAAGGCCTGCGGCGATCAGGAAGAATGGTCTGTCTATACCTCTCTCCTGCGCAACTGGGACTACGGCATCACAACAGACAGCATTCAGGCGACGATCTTCAACGCATTCTTCACCCACCTGATCAAAAACTCACTGGAAGACCAGCTCGGAGAAGAACTGGTTGCCGAATTGTTCAAGGATCTGCATGTTTCCATTCCGACGCAATGGGCGATCCGGCACATGACCGACAACCGGCATCTTCTCTGGGATGATATTCGCACGCCCGGCATTCGGGAGGCCCTGGACGATGTGGTGAGAGGCTGCATGAAGGACGCCGTCGCCGAATTGACCGAAAAATATGGAAAGGACCCCAAGCAATGGGCCTGGGGCAAGGTCCACCGGATGACCATCCGGCATCCGTTGGGGGGCGTGCTGCCGTTCTTGAATCTGAAGCCGCTGCCCTATGCCGGGGATGATTTCACGATCCATGCGGGCTGGTGGGACAGAGAACATCCCTTTGACATGGTGAGCGGAGCCGCCATCCGGATCGTGGTGGACATGTCCGATCTCGACGCCATGACCCTGATGAGCCCTCCCGGTCAGTCGGGTCATTACCTGAGTCCCTACTATGGCGACCTGGCAATCCTCTGGGCCAGGGGGGAACAGGTTCCAGCGCATTATCTCTCCGCGAACAGGCTCAAAAAGTTGCTGGTCCTGGAACCGAAGAAAAGCCCCTAGCGGGGAATCTTAAGCGGGACCCGGTTTTCATGGGGTGATCTCCTGATCTGAAAAAACCGGGGCTTTGACGTCCGGCCCGGAGGTCGGGTTCACAATATCCGTCTCCGACATGGTGAATCCGTTTTTCTTATGGAGGAAAAAATAATGAATACCATCATCATCCTAGTGTTGGCTGTTATTCTTTTGTGTGGGCTTCTGTCTGCGGAAAAAAAGGAAAGCCTCAAGGGGATCCTTCTGACGAAGCCCTTTTTGTCGGGGCTCTTCATCGCAACGGCCTTGATGCAGCCCTATCATACAGGCCCCTATTTCTATCTCATCCTGGCAGGTCTGGTCTTTTGCTTCGCGGGCGACATCTGTCTGGCCTTTTTCTTTAACCGCAAGGTGTTTGCGGCCGGTCTGGCGTTTTTCCTCACGGGGCATGTCGCCTATATCCTGGCGTTTTTCATTACCTCCGGCATCAACGCCGGCACATGGATCTCCCTCGCGGCGGTTTCCATCATTTCCGCATACGTATTTATCAGACTGCGTCCACACCTCGGTCCCATGATGGGTCCGGTGATCGCCTATGTTGCCATCATCTCCATCATGGTGGTGGGAGCGGCCTCTCTTGCCGTCCGCCAGGACTTTTCCGTTCAAGCCCGGGCACTGGTCATGGCAGGATCCATTCTGTTTTATGTTTCAGACCTGTTTGTGGCCAGGCACCGGTTTGTGAAAAAGAGCATTCTCAACCGTTACGCCGGTTTGCCGATGTACTACGCCGCCCAGTTCATGCTGGCCTTTTCAGTGGGAATGATTCCGTAAGGGAAAATCTGATGAAGGCGGAAATACGATATCACCATACTCTTCTCGACATAGATTTTCCTGATACAAGCCGGATCTATCGTTCCTCCTACGATACTCCCGCGGCTTTAGAATCGGAACTTGTTCTGCAGGCCGTCAGAAATCCGATTTGCTCGGATGGCCTTGTGGATTCCATCAAGAAAAAATCCCGCGGCAATGTGATGATCGCGGTGTCGGACATTACGAGGCCGATCCCCTACCGGACGTTTTTGCCGGCTCTTCTTTCTGAAATCGAGTCAACCGGAATCGATCGAAAACACATTACCCTTCTGATTGCCACCGGCATGCACAGGCCCAGCACAAAGGAAGAACGGGCTTTTATGTTTGGGGATGAGATTACCGCCGAATATAGAATTCTGGATCATGATGCTGAAGGAGATATGGTCACTCTTTCCGGAACAAGCCATTCCGGTGCTCCGGCAAAACTCAACAGAGACTTTGCGAAGGCGGATTATAAAATCGTCATCGGGCTTGTCGAGCCTCATTTTATGGCAGGTTTTTCAGGCGGGCGCAAAACACTTTGTCCCGGGCTCTCCTCCATGGAGACCATCAAGCACTTTCATGGGTATGAGTTCCTCTCTCATCCAAGGGCCGGCATTGCCCTGCTGGAGGGGAATCCCTGCCATGAAGAGGCGCTGTCCGTGGCCAGACTTGCCTGTGTTGATTTCAGCCTTCAACTTGTCGTGAATCATGAAAAAAGGATCGTCCGGGCCTTTGGCGGGGATCTCTTCGAGGCGCATACCCGGGCATGCGATTATGTAATAGGAAAAGCCTGTCCGGTCGTTGAGGCGAAGGCGGATGTTGTAGTTACCGGTTGCGGCGGCTATCCTCTGGACGCCACCTTTTATCAATGCACCAAAGCGCTTGTCACAGCCCTCCCCTGCGTAAAAAAAGGAGGAACGATCATCGCCGCGGGAGGATGCGTGGAAGGCGTCGGCTCACGGATGTATGAAAACATGCTCCGCAGGTACAGCAACGATTTTCCCCGCTTTATCCGCGATATCAGAAGCTCCACCGACATCGTAAAAGATCAGTGGCAGATACAGATGCAGGCCAGAGTCTATGAGAAAACCGGACTGGAGAACCTCTATTTCTTTACCCATGGAATTGCCTCCCGCCACAGCTCATTTCTGGGAGTGAACATTAGGAAGGCCGGTTTAAAGAGGATTGCCGGCGAGCTGCAAAAAACGGTTGACGATCTGGCCGGGAAGCAATGCTCTTTCGCCGTGATCCCGGAAGGACCCTATTGCGCGCCGGTGGTTTAATGGTTGACTCGAATTAACCCGAAATGTCGAGAATAAAGATCTGACACCAAATCACCCGAAATATTTTAGTGGGGTCGGCCTTTGGTTTTTTGAGTCGGCGCAGCGTTCCAGGGGTCGTCGGGCCAGGGATGCTTCGGGTAGCGGCCTTTGAGCTCTTTTTTCACCTGAGGATAAACGCTGTTCCAGAATTGCTTCAGGTCCTGCGTGATTTGAACGGGCCGGCGGGCGGGCGACAGAAGGTGGAGAAGCAGTTTGACCCGTCCTTCAGCGATGGCCGGTGTGTCGGCCAGACCGAACATCTCCTGAAGCTTCACCGCCAGAACCGGAATTTCTCCGGAAATATAATCAATCGGAATATGGCGGCCGCTGGGAACGCAGATCGTTGCAGGCGCGCGCTCATTCAACAGACGCCTCTCTCTCCAGGATAGCCTCTCCTGAAGCGCAGGCAAAATGTTCAGTGCGGCAAGATCGTCCGCGCCGCGGATGCCGGAAAGCCAGGGCAAAAGCCAGTTTCGGGACGCCGCCAGAAGCGCATCTTCGGAAAGGTCCGGCCAGTTTTCTTCGGGAAAGGCATCTCTCATAAGCCGCACGCGGGCCTGAAACTGCCTGGCCTCGCGGCCGAAATTTATTTTCGCTGCTTTCGACCGGATGGCTTCGCAAAGAAGTTCCGCGACTTCTTCCCCGGTCGGTTTCGCCGGTCTTTCCGAAAGCGTGATCGCGCCCAAACGCTCTTCCATTACCGCAACGATGCGTCCTTCCTGCCGGTCCCACTCCAGGCGCCGCAGGGTTTCGATCTCCCCCGCCAGCTCCTCCCGAATGATTCCCTCCGTCAGCGGCTCGGCCATATGCACCGTACCCTGAGCCTTCTCGCCTTTATCGACCACGGCAGCCACCATATAGGGGCTTTGCGCCGCAAGGCTCATCAAGGAGAGCTTCACCCCCCGGCCCTGCCGCATCACGTAGCGGCCTTCCCCATCTTCGCGCCTTTGGGCAACGCGGTCGGGAAAGGCGCAAAGCAGCAGTCGGGCGATCGTGCCGCCCGTCTCTTCGCCTGCGGCTTCACGGGTTTTTCCCAACAATCGCCGGAGCTGCCTGGAAACCGCATCCACCGAGCGCAAAGCAAATGGATCAGCCTCCGCGGAGAGCTTTTTCTCCTTTCGCCATTGACGAAGAAGCGCCAGGCGATCGCTCAAATCAAGACCGCCCGACGCATGCGCGCCGCGCGACCGGGAAGAGCGGAGGATGTCCCGCTCGGACAGGAGCGCCGCCAGATCCGCTCCCAACGACGGACAGCCGATCTCAGCCGCTTTTGCGAGCAGGCGGCCCAAGCGCGGGTGAACCGGCAGGCGCACCATGGTTTCGCCCGCTGGCGTAATCGCTCCTGTGGCATCCAAAGCCCCCAGTTGCTTCAGCAGATCACGGGCTGCCCGCCAGGCCGCGGAAGGCGGCGCATCCAGCCAGGACAGCATCGCCGGATCTTTGACGCCCCAGGCGGCCAGATCCAGAACCAGCGACGAAAGATCGGAAAGGGTAATTTCCGGCGGAGCAAAGGAGATGAAGGATGAAAATGTATGGAGACTGTAAAGCCGGTAGCAGACGCCCGGTCCCAGCCGACCCGCGCGGCCTGTTCGCTGCCGCGCCTGCGCCTGTGAAACACTGACGGTGGCCAGACGGTTCATGCCGGTTGCGGGATCGTATTCCAGCCTGCGGGTCAGGCCGCTGTCAATCACCACCCCGACGCCTTCAATGGTGAGGCTCGTTTCCGCGATGTTGGTCGCCAGCACAATCTTTCGGTTCCGCGCGGGTAGAATGGCCCTCTCCTGCTCTTCAAAGGGAAGATTGCCGTAAAGAGGATGCAGCGATACGCCGCCGGGCAGCCCTTCGGCCAGCGCTTCGCTTGCGGCGCGAATCTCACCCGCGCCCGGCAGGAAGACAAGGATGTCGCCTGTCGTCTCGCGCAACGCTCTTCGGACAACTTCCGTCACTCGCTTTGTGACCGGCTGATTCGGACCATCCCCGCAGTAGCGCTGCTCCACCGGGTAGGCGCTCCCCTGAGACGTGATGACCGCCGCATCGCCGAGCAGAGCTGAAACCGGCCCGCCTTCCAGCGTGGCGGACATCACGAGAATCTTCAGATCGTCGCGCAGGCCGTGCCGAAGTTCGAGGCACAGCGCCAGGGCAAGATCCGTCTGAAGGCTACGCTCATGAAACTCGTCAAAGATCACCATGGCGACGCCCGCAAGACCGGGATCGGCCAGAATGCGCCGGGTCAGAATCCCCTCCGTCATCACCTCGATGCGGGTTTGTTTCGAGACCCGGCTGTCAAACCGAATGGAATACCCCAGCGTCTGCCCGACTTCCTCTCCCAGCCTTCCGGCCATCCACCGGGCGGCCGAAATGGCGGCGATCCGCCGGGGTTCCAGCATAAGGATGCGCCCCTGTCGGGGTTCAATCACCTCCAGGAGCGCCGGTGGAACCCGTGTGGTCTTGCCGGCGCCGGGCGGCGCCTGAAGAACCACGGAAGAATGCTTCCGGATGGCTTCTTTCAACGCCGGCAAAATCTCGTCAATGGGGCAGGTCGTCAAATTCCCTCCGCTTTTAGTGGAGCCACATCTTAACTTGACATTTCAGGTATGGCGCTTGATTCATTTTTGATTCTTGCGATGAGGATAGCGTTTTCTTTTTGCAGTTTCCCGAAATCCGCTTTTTTCATTCCATTGGCTCCTAAACGAGTTGAATCCCCTCTTCGGAAAATATCCTTCGGCAGGCCTCCACCTTTTCCTTCTCCAGCCATGACGCCATGACGACATTGCCGCGATGGGGATTGTCCGCGCCGATTTTATCCGCTTTTTCATGCCAGAGGGGATTGTAGGGAATGAGCGCCGCGTTCCTGACACCCAGCGCGGCCAGGAATCGGGCTATGCCCTGAATATTCTCAAGGCGGTCGGTGATCCCCGGCACAAGGGGCGTTCGGGGCAGGAGCGTGATCCCGGTGTCCCCGGAGATTTTGCAGAGCCTTTCAAAATTTTCAAGAATTCGTTGATTGGAAACTCCCGTGTGAATGCGATGCGCTTTCTCATCCATGATTTTGATGTCGTAATAAATCATGTCCAGACAGGGAAGAAGCAATCTTTCGAATTTTTCAAAATCGAAAAAGCCGCTGGTTTCAAGCAGGGTATGGACTTGATGTGTTTTTAAAGCCTGGAGCAATTCGGACAGAAACTCCATGAACATCACGGGCTCGCCCCCCGAAAAGGTTACGCCGCCGCCGGAGGTATCGAAAAAGGGTTTGTCCTTTAAAACTTCGGCCGCGATGTCATTCATGGACAGGCTTCGTCCGACGCGCGTGAGGGCGCCCGCGGGGCATGCATCGACACATTGAAAACAGAGGGTGCATTTTCCGCGATCGATGGAATGGACATTTAGCGGCGATACCGCCTTTTCCGGACAGACGTCCACGCAGGTCCCGCAACCAATGCACTCTTTGCGATCATAACCGATCTCAACCTGAGCGCGCTTGCTTTCGGGATTGTGGCACCAGGAACAGGATAGGGGGCATCCTTTAAAAAAAACGACGGTTCGAATGCCGGGGCCGTCGTCGAGCGAGTTCCCCTTGATTTCAAGAATGAGAGGCTTCCGGGCCTGGGATTCTTCCGCCTGGGTCATGGCCGCCCCGTCACATGGCATATTCCGCCCGTTCAATCAGCTCACGCTGCATGTCTTTGTTCAGGGTAACAAAGTAGGCGTTATAGCCGGAGATCCGGACAATGAGGTTTCGGTAGTTTTCAGGGTGGGCCATCGCGTCACGCAGCATGGCCGACGTCACCACGTTCATCTGCATCTGCATGCCGCCCAGATCGAAATAGGTTTTTACATAGGAGAACATGTTGTGCACGGTTTTTTCACGTGTGTCGGCGGCCGACGGCACCAC
>Ga0116160_1004529_pt1 | contig 11529 bp, 12 predicted proteins | sample AD_JPNAS2_MetaG_FD_89879 | JGI IMG/M metagenome (GOLD analysis project Ga0116160, IMG submission 89879) | Active sludge microbial communities of municipal wastewater-treating anaerobic digesters from Japan - AD_JPNAS2_MetaG | ecosystem: Engineered > Bioreactor > Anaerobic > Digestate | place...
TACCAGTCGATTACCCAGTACCCCCTCGCATGCGGACGGACAGACCCCTTCATACAGACACCTCCCAAGTGTTCTGGAGATATTATATTCTGTCTGAGTGAAGGGGTCAACCCGGGCATCTTACTTCGGCAGCTCCAGCCGGTCGTAGATGTGGTCGATCTCCGCGATGATGCCCTCGACCCTTGCCCTGCTCACACAGATTGCCGCCGCGACGGGCGCCATCGAAGTTTTGCACTGGTCTTCGCTCTCGTTGTCCGGCTCCTCCCTCATGACCGGCCTGAGCACCTCGCGCAGTTCGTCGATTCGCCTTTTCAGCGTGGTAATGGCATCGTCCATAAGCTGCTGCTCGCCGAATATCTGACCAGACACCTTCCCCTTCGCCCCTTCTCCTGCCGCGCCCCTGATAGGTACTTCCTTGCGTAGAATCATAAAAACCTCCTCGTGTATTTTGACCGTTAAAACGGTTCTTCTCCTGGGTCTTTGGGCTTGCCGTGGACCGTCTCGTACTGCTCCTTCGACAGTATGCCGCTCGCCGGTTCGGGGTGGCTCAGGTCCGGCACCCATACATGCTTGAACCTTCGGCATGCCCAATAGATATCCCGCTCCGTTCTCGTCATGAGCGGCAGGCTGTGCTCGGTCCAGCAGTGAGCGCACGGGTTCGAGCAGAGATATCCCTTCTCCTCCCTCATGCGGTAGTAGTAGATCCAGCCGCTCTTGCACTTCTCGCAGCCTTCCTTCACCGAGTCGTAGGAGTTGAAACCCTTTTTCCCTGCGGCGGCGTCCCGGTATGCCGACTTGATTTCTCCGGGAGTGGGGAAGTGCCTGTTGTTGTCGATAAGAAAATCAACGGTTTCCTTGAGGATCTTCGCATCCAGGAACTTCAGCCGGTCATGATAGATGTCGACCTGATCCTTTTCGAGCATTTTCTTGAAGAACTTCTCCAGCGGCATGAGGATCAAGCCCATGTCCGGTCCTGATATCATAAGCCCTCCCATCTCGTGTCTTTCTCGGGAGGCTTGCTGTACTCCTCGTCCTCCCATCTCCTGCCGGACAGCCAGCCCTGCGCCCACTTCGGGGTCTTGCCCTGCGCGATGACGTTCTTCCGCCGCTCGGCCTCTTTCTTCGCCGCGTCGATAATGGCCGCTACCGTGGCCTCGGTGAGGGTCGGGATGTCGAGCCATGCGTCAGCGGCCTCGGCCTTGCCATGCTTATGGTTGAACGCATCCCAAAATCGGTTGAATGTCTCAAGCCTCTTCCCGGAGAGTTTCCGCTTCTTTTTGGTCAGGAAGAATTTCTCACCGTCAACCGCATCGCCAGATGCGGATATATTTTTTGTAACAGTATTACTGTTACAAGAAGATGAAGATGAAGAAGAAGAAGGGGGCGTAATATCGTCGTCACCTTTCCGTTTACTCTTCTTTCTCTCCCGATACCTCTCCATCCGATCCCTGGCTTGCTGCCTTTCTTTGGCTGCTTTGAACATTCTGCGGTTTATCACCGTAATAAAATCGTCACGCACCGTAACATCAGCCGTTTTGGTTACGCTCAACTCGTGAATCGCGGTTTGTAATTCGGGTGGAGTGCAGCCGAGTAATCTACAGAGTTGTTCGGACGTGCCAAAGAGCTTGCCGCGCTCTTTTGCGTCCCACATGCAGCAGATCATCTCCCACCAGACTCCCCGCGACTGAAAACTCATCATGTGCAGTTCTGCGTCCCTTCTCGCGTCACCGGGATAGAATTGGAATGACGGCTGTTTCCCCATATCTCCTCTTCAGCGATATTTCAGGCGGAACAGCCTCCGGGCAAAAGAGTCGGGTCGAAACTATTGTGGGGTTAATGGTGGATTAACGACACTATAGGAGGTGTCTCGACCCGACTTTTTTGCCCGTTGGCTGATCGTTTATCCACCATGGTTTACATGGTAGCACAATTAGACAACAAATGCAACAGGTAAACAATTACGTTGACAAACCATTTGCGAACTGCCTTTTTTATCAGGCATGGCGAAGAAGGATTCCGTGGACAAGAAAGTCGTCAGCTCGATGGTCGAAGAGACCGCGTGGGCGGCTGCGAAAGAAACGCTTAAATTCTTCATGGAGAACACCTCCGTCAAGTACGCCTTCGTCAAGCTCCTGCTCGACTCCGGGATGACGACGACCCAAATCAGAAACTTCGTGAGCGTCTCGCCTCAGACCATCTCCGAGATCCGCAACCGCAGGATCGACGTTATCAACGATGCCCTGGTCGAGACCCTGCGCGACATGGAGATCAACAAGCTCTATGTCATCGGCGGCAAGATCCTCAGCAAGCTCGACGACGAGGGTCGCCTCGACAAGATGAAGGGCGGCGAGCTGGCATACGCCTACAAGGTGCTGCTCGACTCCCGGCGCCTGCTGGAAAACAAGAGCACCGCGAACATCTCGGCGCAGGTGAACATCCTGACGCAGAAGTTCGAGGAGGAGGCGACCAACATCAACAAGCTGCTTTCCAAGTCCGCAATGGGCAAGGGGAAGAAAATCGTGGAGGCGCAGAATGCAGCCTCTTAACTTCGATGTTCCCATCGACATCGATCAATTCGGGCTCACCTCCGAGCAGTTGATCGGGACCCGCGAAAGAGAAGTTATACGGCGGTTTTGGGACAAGAAACGGCAGGCCGTGCTCGACCTCGGGATAGACTTCTTCCAGCCCTTTACCCGGGAGCACCAGAAGTTCCTCCTGAGCACGGAGCACGAAGGCGCTCTGCTCGGCGGGAACTCCTCGGCGAAGTCGTGGACCGCTGCCGCGAAGTTCACCGCGATCATGATCGGCAGGCATCCGACGATAAAGCACCGGACCCCGTGCGCCGGATGGGTCGCCTGCGAGGACTTCTCGCTGACCAAGGACGGACCCCTGAAGGCCCTGCTCACGCTCGGGACCCAGTACATCGCGGAGTTCAACCAGCACGACAAGATCATCAAGTACAAAAACGGCAGCGAGGCGCAGCTTAAAAGTTTCGAGTCGGGCTGGAAGAAGTTCCAGTCGGCGGCGATCGACGTGGTGTGGCTGGACGAGGAGCCGCCCGAGGACATCTACAAAGAGTGCCAGATGAGGACCATGCGGACCTCCGGGTACATCTTCACCTCCATGACCCCGCTCGAAGGAATGACGTATATGTACGATCAGATCTTCGGAGACGGGAACGAAAAGAAGTACATCGACGCCTATATCATCTCGTTGTTCGACAACTTCACGCTCAAGGAAGAGGACATCGAGCGGACCATCCGAAACTACTCCTCGCAGGAGAAGGAAGCCAGGATCTACGGCAAGTTCACGCAGATGGCGGGGCTGGTGTATCCCGAGTTCCGAAAGGGCAAGCACACGATCCCGAGGTTCAAGCTCTCCGACGATTACGTCGTGTTCACCGGGATCGACCCGCACACGACGACGCCGACAGCCGTGGTGTTCCTGGCAGTGGGCAAACTCGGCGACGAGTACGTCATCGGCGAGATGTTCCTGGAGGGCTCCATCGAGGAGATGAGCGCGGAGATCAAGAAGGGATGGCTCGGGCTGAGAACCGGCTGGTCCGTGATGGACTCCTCGGCGCAGACCGAGATCAAGATTTTCGGCAAGGACATCTACTCGGGCTTCTGTCTCAACGGGATCAACGCTCTGCTCGCACCCAAGGGTCCGGGCTCCATCGGCAAGGGCATCTCGGACATCCGGGAGCGGCTCAAGCCGACGAAGCTCACCGGCAAGCCCAAGCTCAGGATCTTCGACGACTGCACGATGACCATCAAGAGCATGCAGACGCTCACCCGCGAGAAGTACCGGGACGAGAGCAGGCAGGGGCAAAAGGACAAAGTGGCCGAGGGCAGGCACCATCACCATGCCGCGCTTCGGTATATCTATCAGGTCGGACCGTACTACTTCGAGCCCATGACGGCGCCGGATGAGCTGCCGCCGATGGACGATGCCGTGGGGTACTGAGATGGGACTTCCCTTGAAAAACAGCGAATATCTTGAGCGCGTAAAATCCTTCCAGTCATCCTCCGAGAAGTACATGGAGAGCCACCTTCACGGGCAGTGGAAGAAGAACCGCAATATGTTCAAACTCATCCACGAGAATCAGGCCCTCATGACCGACCCGCGCTATCGGCACCGGAGCAAGCTCTATATCCCCAAGGCGCGCAACGCGGTCATGCGGAAGCTGGCGGCTTTCCTGTCGACCTACTTTTCCAACCCCGAGGTCGTGAGTCTCAAGCCCCGCAGGAAGCGCGATCCGGTCATGGCTCAGGCGGCTGCGTTGCTCCATTCCTGCATGAACTACCGGCTGAAGAACACGATGAACTTCTTCCTCAACACCCTGTTCGCGTGGCTCGACATCATGCAGTACGGCAGGGGCGCGGTCTGCATGGGATGGGACTACCAGGAGGAGACGACGAAGGAGAAGGAGGCGCTGCCCCTGAAGGACGAGGACGGCATCACCGAGGATATCATTGAGCAGACCGTCGATACGGTCAAGGTGCTCAAGGACGAGCCGACGCTGCGGCATGTGCCGCTGTGGAACCTGTTCCTCGCGCCGACCGCAGACCCGATAGACCCGGTCAACTCATCGCCCTGCCTCGTGGAGAGGATGCCCGTCTTTGCCTACGATGCGGTCAAGCGGTTCAAGGGCGGCGAGTGGAACGCGCCCAAGGACGTTGACCTGGGGGAGAAGGACAAGCTCGACGAGTTCCTGGAGGGCTACGCGTGGAAGCCGTCCTCCATCGAGGACGCGATCTACGGTGAGGACAAGGACGGGTTTACGAAGAACGTCCTGTGGCAGCAGATCGAGGTCTGGAAGTGCTTTGTCAACGTGGACGGGGAGGACGTGTTTTTCCTCTCGCTTCGCGGCGAGCACATGCTCACCGAGCCGGAGCGCGTCGAGGACAAATGGCCGTGCAAGGGCAGGCCGTATATCCTGGGCGGGATCATGCCCGACTCCGGGCTGGTGTACTGGCCCTCGTTCCTCGAAGTCGTGGAGGGTCTCCAGCGGGAGCTGAACGCGATCAGAAACCAGCGCAGGGACAACGTGACCCTGGCGCTCAACAAGAAGCTGCTGGTCAGGCGCAACACCGGGATCGACACGAACTCGCTGCTCTACTCGCGCCCCGGCGCCCCCATCCTGGGCGACGACATCGGGGAGATGGCCGTGCGCGAACTGAGGTACGAGGACGTGACCTCAAGCTCGTACAAGGAGCAGCAGATCAACGAGCAGGCGTTCGAGGAGGCGACCGGGATCACCCCGTACAACATGGGTACTCAGCGTCCAGGCATGAACCCGACCGCGACCGGCGTGTCGATCCTGACCGAGGAGGCGAACACGGTCAACGCCATGGAGCTCAGGATCGTCAACGAGACGTTCATGGTCCCTTTGCTTCGCATGCACGCTCAGTTCGAGCAGGCGTTCGAGAGCGAGGAGATTATGCGCTACGTCGCGGACGAGGAGGGGATCGACTTCGACTCCGTGTGGACGGACGAGGCGATAGAAGGGGAGTATCACATCGAGGTTGACGCCGGGATCGGCGCCACCTCGCGGGAGTTGAGGCTCAGGAACCTGGGCATGATGCTGGATCGCGCGATGGCGCTCAACACGCAGTACGGCGCTCCGGTCATGAACCTCATCCAGTTCGCCAGGGACGCGATGCCCCTGGCGGGTTTCGAGAACCCGGACAAGTACGTCAACGAGAACGTGCTCAATATGGTCATGAGCAAGTTCGGGCAGGTGGCGGGCATGAACCTCATGGACCCGACACAGGGACCGGCTCGGCTCATCAGTCCGGCAAACAGCGGCGGAAGCCAAGTGGAGAGCATGCAGGGATATGGCGGAGACAAGCAGATCTACAGGTGATGTGAGCCTCGACGGATACATCGGCGAGCTGCTCAACCGCGCGGACGTCGCGGACAGGCTCAAGGCATGCAGGGGCGACTGCCCCCTGCTCGGCATCATCCGCGACCTTTCGCACAACGCGATGATCGATCTCGTGCAGGTAGACCCCAAGGACACGATCAAGGTCATCCAGCGGCAGGAGGTGGCGAAGCTCTACGACACGATTGACAACGCGATAGACGGCAAGGTCCTGGAGGGCCAAGCCGCAGAGGACGAAATCACAACCATTGAGGAGGAAGGATATGTCAGCAAAGGATAAGGGACTTCAGGACCGTCAGGCGGACGAGCTGAACACCCCTGTCGAAAACGGGCTGGAAGCTGATTCCGACATTATCTCAAGCAGGGACCGCGACGTGTTCCTCAAGCAGTATCAGGAGCACGAGCGAAGCGAACTCAGGGATCAGGGGTTCGACGATGACGAGATCCGGGCGATCCTCGGGGAAGACACCGAGGACGAGACCGAGAAGGCGGGCGAACCCGGAGGCGATCAGGGCAAGGAGGAAAAAGAGGAAGTCGACGAGGGTGGAGATGACGAAAGATCAGGAGACGAAGCTGAAGAGGGCGAGGGCGGCGAGAACGAGAAGGAAGGCTCCGAAGGCGAGGATCAGAGCGGCGGAGGAAAACCTGCCGAAGACGCAGCCGAGAAGGAGGAAGCCGAGCACCGAGAGCTGAAGCCCGAGGATGTCCTGCAGGTCAAGATCCCGGTCAAGATAGACGGGAAAGACGGCGAGGTCACAATCGCGGAGCTTCAGAAGTCCTATCAGGTCCAGGGGCATCTCACCCGACAGCTTCAGCAGGTCGCATCCTACAAGCAGCAACTCGACAACGTGGGCGCGCAGCTCCAGGCCAAGGCCAGGGAGCTTGACGAGCAGTTCAGGGCGTACGAGGAGCAGCTTTTCACGCCCGAGGAGGTCCAGCAGCGCAAGGCGAGGCGGGAACGGGAGCAGGCCGAGAGGAGCTTGCAGTATCAGAACCTCTTTATGCAGTGCCGCAACACGCTGTATCAGCGGCACCCCGACGCGGACAATCTGGACTACGATCCAGACTTCGCAGCTTTCAGAGCAAAAAGCGTTCCGTTCCTGAACGAGCAGTTGCTCACGTCTTTCGGCCCTGGAGTGTTTTTCCCGGCCATGGACTTGGCGATGTCCTACTACAAGGACGTCAAGAAGTGCATGGAGGCGCTCCAGCAAGCACAGGACGCAACCACCTCGTTCAAGAAGGAGCGTGAGGCAGAGTTGGCAAAAAGGGAGAAGGAGCAGAGGGCAGGCAAGAAGAAAGCCAAAGACGTCAAGCCGTCTACCGTCGAAAAGAAGGGCGGCGACGAGGATGACGAAGCTGAAAATCCCGCAAGCAACAGGGATTACGTCAGATCGCTGGCGAAAAAGCGGCTCGCTGCACAAGGATTGTAAGACAACAAGAAAGGGGAAAATCCTATGCAGTGGTATTTTCAGGCAAACAAAGCGGGATATCTTCATCCTCAGAAGATGTCCAACAAGCTCAGGTACTACCTGACCCCGAAGCTGAGGTTCAGGCAGTTCTGCGACCTCAAGGAGGCGCTCGGCAAGAACTCCGGCGACTCCGTTGACTTCAACATCGTCACGAACGTCACGTCCGGGGCGAATGTCATGGGTATCCGGGAGAAGGACAACATGCCCGAGACCGGATTCCGGGTCAAGCAGGGTTCGGTGTGCGTGGTCGAGTTCGGCAACTCCATTCCGTTTACCGGCAAGTCCAAGGTCCTGTCGAAGTGGGATGTGGAGATCATTATCCGCAAACTGCTCGCCAGGGACGCGGCCAACACCATCGACAGCAGGATCGAGCTGGAGTTCGACAACACCCTCATGCGGTATGTCGGAACCGGCGCGGCTGCAGGGATGATGTTCCGAAACGGCTATGCAGGCATCGCAAACTCGACCGGCATGTACCCCTACCACGTCAAGGAGATCATCGACGATCTCCGCACGCGGGAGGTCCCGACCTACGACGACGAGGATTATGTGTGTCTCGCCACCACGTTCGCGCTTCGCAACCTGAAGGACGAGCTGGAGAAGGTGGGCATGTATACCGAGTCTGGCCGCAAGCCGATTCTGGCTGGCGAGGTCGGTCGGTATTATGGCTGCCGTTTCGTCGAGGTAAACCACGGCATGAGCGCCGAGAGCTTCGATGTCGGCAAGTCCTCGGAGGCGTACTTCTTCGGCTCCGATACGGTGATCGAGGCCATTGCGATTCCCGAGGAGGTGAGGGTCAAGGAGCCTTCGGACTACCAGAGGAAGCAGGGTCTCGCGTGGTACGGCATCTTCGGGTACAAGCTCCAGTGGGGCGACCGGAGGGTGGCGACCGACGACTGGCACGAGTCGAGGATCATCAAATGGGATTCGGCGGACGGGACGAACTCTTCGTCCGCATCGACGTATTCCCGGTCCTACAACTCGTGGGCATCCGCTTCCGAGTCTCTCGGCTGGTGCATCAGTCCCGCGTAACAAAACCATCGGGGGGAGGGGAGACCCTCTCCCCGTTTTAGAGGGACCGACATGGACTACAGCAATTTCATCACGAACATCGGGCAGTGGATCAACAGGCGGCACGGCGAGGCCGACGACATCATCGCGCAGCAGATCATCGAGAGCCAGTACGAGCTCGAGAAGAAGTTCCCCCTGTGGTTTCTGATCGACGAGTACACGCAGGTCATCCCGGCAGGCGCCACGTCGACCAAGCTCCCGAACCACATCATCCGGGTCCTGGACGCAGAGATCCTCGACTCGAACTCTCTCAGCTATCCGCTCATGTTCGGCACGCCCGCTATCATCCGCGACAGATACCCTTCGTTCCAGTCGACGAACCCGATCAAGGACAGGCCCCAGGTCGCATACGCCATGGGCCACGTCATCCGGTTCGCTCCGCAGGCCGACGCGCAGTACGTCTTGAGGTTTTGGGCGCACCACCATCTCGACCCGCTCGACCTGACGACGAACACGAGCAACGTCTGGACCACGACCTATCTTGCGACCCTGCGGATGAAGGTGCTCGTGGACCTCGAAGCGTTCCTGAAGGACGACGAGAGGATTCCGGTGTGGAAGACGCGGCTGAACGAGCTTCTCGACGACCTCGAAGCGGAGACCCGCGACATGGAGAACGTCGGCATGCGCGAGGCCATGTCCGACACGGAGGACGTGTATTGAAACCGTTTTCCATAAAGCCTTTCTCCCGGGGGGTCCTCAAGGACATCCCGCCCCAGTCCATGCCCGTGGGCGGGCTGGTTGACGGGCGGGGCATCCGCGTCACGGACGCCTATGTGGAGCGCAGGAAGGGATACCGCAGGCTGAACGACTGCGAGGGCAGCGACTACATCCTGGGGGTTACGCAGTTCCGGGACCTGGTCGGTCAGGCATACATCTTTTTCGGAGACAGGAACTACCTCTACAAGCTCCCGTTCGGCATTATGAGGGAATGGGACGACGGCTACCCCTGGTGGGACGAGATCGGGTACGCCTGGGACCCGTTCAATACGGGCATCTACCGGATCACGCCCAATGGCGAGATTCCGGTCTGCCCGTTTTCGAGCGTGAGCCTGTCCGAAAGCTCGTCCTCCATGTCGTCGTCGGTCGCCGGGACTCCCGAGTCCTTTACGGGCAGGGACCGCAGGATCGACCAGTACGACGCGACCAAGTGGTCGTTCGCCCCGTGGGGCAACAACCTGCTGGCGAGCAACTACGAGGAGCCTATCCAGATCATCCCGGGAGCAGAATTCGACCGGCACCGGACCCTTGTTTCGCACGGGCTCAGGGCCAGGATCGTGGACGTGTTTGCGAAGCACGTCATCGCGCTCAATACGGTCGATGAGCTGGACGGGGCGGTCCCGAACCGATGGTGGTGGAGCGGCCTGGACAATGCCGAGGACTGGAGATACGACGATCCCGCGAGCGAGGGCGGCTTCCAGACGCTCCAGCCCAACTCTCAGCCCATTACCGGGGGCGCGGCGCTGCGGGATTCCTACGTCATCTTCCAGGAGCACATGACGCATCTCGTCAACTATGTCGGCGGGACGCTCGTGTTCTCGAAGCAGGTCGTGAACTCCCGAATCGGCGCTCTCTCTCAGGGGCTCGTGCAGAGCGCGGGAGATGTTGTGATCTTCTTCGGCCAGAACAACATCTATCGCTTCGACGGGTACAGCTTCGACGCGATCGGAGAGGGGAATAACCGCTGGATCTTCAAGGGTCTGAACATGGCGCAGGTCTCGCAGAGCTTCTCCTTCATCGACCGCAGCACGAAGGAGGCGTGGTTCGTCATTCCGCACTACGGCGACAGGCCGAACCTCGCCTGCATCTACGACATAACGAACAATCTGTGGACGTTCGAGGATATCGACGCCTCTGCTGGCTGCACACAGGACGGGCTCGACTATCCGACCATTGCCCGGACGCAGTTCGGCATAAGCTCGTCGTCATCGTCGAGCGCATCGTCCTCGTCGTCCTCGTCCATGTCCTCGCTCTCGTCCTCGTCGTCGAGCAGCTCCTCGGAAAGCTCGTCGAGCAGTTCGCAGAGCGCCTCTTCGAGCAGCTACGCCGAGGCGGACGCGGATGCGAAGTCGTATCTCATGGACGTGGGCGTGACCGACAACGACGACGATTACCCGCGAAGCTCGTACTTTATAACCGGCGAGTACGATCTCGAAATGCCGGGGAGAATCAAGGAGATCGCGGAGATCTGGCCGGTCGTGGAGGAGTTGAGCAACGACATCCACCTCTCGATAGGCTCGCGGAGCCGGATCTCGGACGACATCGTGTGGGAGGAGCTGGAGCCGTACACGGACCAGGAGGTCATGGGTACGCGATCCTACGGCGTGTATCTTTCGTTCAGGGTAGAGGCGGACGGTCTGGACGACTTTTTCCGGCTCTCGGAGATCTGCGGATACGCGCGCGCGGGAGGGAGAAGGTAATATGGCGCAGGAGCGGTACATAGCCGTATATCCACCGGCATTGAAGCTGCCTGCTGGCGGCAACCCCGCGACGCACGCCCTTGAGCAGGGCATGGCCGCATGGTCGCAGCAGCTTCAGCAGTGGCTCTCCCAGGAGGTGTCGAAAATCCTGGGACAGGCGACCGATCACGGGCAGCAGATCAATGCCCACGGGCAGCAGATCGATGCCCTGGAAAATGTCGGGAAAATCAAGGCCCGCGCATACCGGAATGCGGCGCAGAATATATATGCAGGGTCTTCTTCGGCAACAAAGGTGCTCATAGACACAATCAGCCGCGACACGGAAAGCGTTATTGACATAGCGAACAGCCGCATCATCCCCAATCTTCCGGGAGATTATGTGGTCATGGGGAATGTAAGGGCGGAAGCCGTGCCGGATGGTCAGCGGGTAAATGCCCTGATACATAAAAACGGCGTACTGGTAACATACGGCACGATTGATTATCAGGGCGCAGCCGGATTATCGTCATCAAGTGCAAGCGACCTCATCTACATGAATGGCACAACGGATTATCTTGAACTGTACGTATATAAAAGCCAAACATCGGCATTGACTCTATATACGGGGTATCCATATCAGAACTACATCTCCATTGTGGGGCCGTTCTGAGGGAGCATGAATGACAGCGGAAAAGCGGGAAGACAA
>Ga0116160_1004532_pt1 | contig 11527 bp, 10 predicted proteins | sample AD_JPNAS2_MetaG_FD_89879 | JGI IMG/M metagenome (GOLD analysis project Ga0116160, IMG submission 89879) | Active sludge microbial communities of municipal wastewater-treating anaerobic digesters from Japan - AD_JPNAS2_MetaG | ecosystem: Engineered > Bioreactor > Anaerobic > Digestate | place...
GCTCCTCTCCGGGGACATAGATCCGCCGGAGCCGGGGCAGGACGCTGTCCGCCTTTCCCTTGTGGAGAAAGAGCCGGGGAGCCCTTTTGCCCAGGGCACAGAGGATTTCGTAGCTGATGCTTCCCACCCTTCTGGCGATCTCGTTGGCGGAGATCGCTTCATGCCCCTGGCGCCCCATGAGCACCACCTCGTCGTCAACCTGGCACTCGGGGATCTCGCTCACATCCACGGTGCACATGTCCATGGAAACACGCCCGACGACGGGCACCCGTTTTCCTCGAATCAGCACCTCCCCCTGATTGGAGAGGATGACGCCGTAACCGTCGCCGTAACCGACGGGAATGGTGGCAATCCGTGTCGGTCTCGTCGTGATATAGGTGCGGTTGTAGCCGATGCTGTAACCCTTGGGGAAATCCTTCAGGAGGACGACGCGCGTCTTGAAGGACATCACCGGTAGGAGGTCCGCCTTGTCCTTTGTTTCCGAGGAGGGATAGATGCCGTAGGACATGAGCCCCGGGCGCACCATGTCCAGGTTGAATTGGGGATAGTTCAGGATGGCGCCGCTGTTGGACATGTGCCGGATGGGGATGCGGATCCCCTCCTCGGCCAGTTTCGCCAGCAGGCGGTTGAACAGCTCCGCTTGAGATTCATTGTAGTCCTGCAGGGTTTCACTGGCTGCCAAATGGGTGAAAAGCCCTTCCACAATCAGATCCGGAAGCGCCAGGATGTTCTTGATGGTCTGCTGGGCCTCGTAATAAAGTGTTCCGCCCCGCCCCATCCCCGTATCCACCTCGATATGGACGGGAAGACGGACGTGGGCCTGGGCGCAACGATCCTGCAGGGTCCGGGCGAAATGGAGATCGGAGACGGAAGGGGTGAGGTTGTACTTGATGATCTCGCCGATTTCCCCTTCTGGAGAGGGGCTGAGGATGACGATGGGGGCCATAAGCCCGCTGACCCGGAGCTGCACCCCTTCGTCAGCGTTGGCGACCCCCAGATAGACGGCGCCGTTTTTCAGGGCCGCCTCGGCGATCTCGATGGCCCCGTGACCGTAAGCATCAGCCTTTACCACCTGGAGGATCTTGACGCCCGGCCTGACCAGGCGTTTCATCTCCTTCCAGTTCCGGGCGAAATAGTCGAGATCGACCTCCACCCAGCTCCGATACTTATGGACTTCCCGGTAGGACATGGTCATTTCCTGGTCATGGTGAACACGCCGTCCCATTCACCTTCCGGAGGATTTTCCTTCAGATCCTGACAGCGCTGAATATACAGCTTCGCCGGCGGATCGTCGGGACGAATTTCCAGAACGCTTTTGAAAGCCGCGATGCCCTCATCCCAGCGGGCGGCCTTGTAGTGCGCCAGTCCCGCATGGAAACGCCCGATGTACTCCTCGTGTTCCGCCGCATCCTTCCGCTCACAGATCAACTCGTAGATCTTCACGGGCAGCTTCTTCCCCTTGACGCGCACTGCGTCCAACTCCCGACAGAACACCTCCTCTTTCACCACTTCATAGGTAAATTCACTGATGACGATATGGGTCCCATACTCCTTGTTGATCCCCTCGAGGCGGGAGCTGAGATTCACGTTGTCGCCCATGACGGTATAATCGAAGCGCATATTGGAACCCATGTTGCCTACGACCATGTCGCCGCTGTTGATGCCGACCCCGATGTCCACAAAGGGCCGCCCTTCCGCCGCCCATTTTTGCTGCAGCCCCTTGAGGGTCGCCATCATCTCCAGTGCGGTCCGGCAACTCCGCAGGGCATGATCCGGCTGGTCCACCGGAGCGCCAAAGACGGCCATGATGGCATCGCCGATATATTTGTCGAGAAGTCCCTCATATTTGAAGACGATATCGGTCATGGCCGTCAAATACTCATTGAGGAGGTGTACGAGTTCCTCCGGGGTCAACTTTTCCGAAATGGTGGTGAAGCCACGGATATCGGAAAACATGACGGTAAGATCCTTCTTGTCGCCCCCCAGTTTCAGTTTAGTGGGATCCTTGAGCAGTTCGTTGATGACCGAGGCCGTCAGATAATACTGAAAGGCCCCACGGATCTTCTTCTTTTCCCGTTCTTCCGTAAAATACCGGTAAACGGTGATGACCAGATAGATTGTCATCATCGTAAGGACGGGATAGACCATGTTGAGCCAGGTATTGTATTTGGCAAAGATGAGTGTGTTTCCAGCCACAAAACCACCGAGGAGGACCATGACGAGAAGAATGCCTTGGAGGGCCTTAAGTCGGGGGATTGCGATCCCGATGATCATGCCGAAAACAATGATGCCGCAGATATCTATGAAGGTTGTCCAGGCTGATTGTTCCAGAAAATTGCCCTGGAGGATGTTTTCCACGACGGTGGCATGCAGTTCCACCCCGGGATAGACGGGACTGAAGGGGGTAACCCGGAGATCATAGATGCCCGTAGCAGTGGCCCCGACAATTACGATCTTGCCTTTGATGAGCTCGGGTGAGAGGCGTCCCGCAATAATATCTGAGATGGAATAGTGGGGAAAGGTCTTGGCGGGACCCAGATAATTAATCAAAAGCCGGCCGATTTCATCGGTGGGGATCCGCAGGTCTCCGAGCATGACACCGTCCACGCCGAACTCGGCCAGATTGAGGACGATCATGGGATAATCGAGATACTGCATGAGAAGGGCAATGGGCAAGGAATAGTAAAAATTGTCCTGAAACTTTATGACCAGGGGCGACCAGCGGATGACCCCGTCCGGATCAGGAAACGCGTTAAAATAACCACAGTTCTCTCCTGATTCCGCAATCGCCTTGATACTGGGAACCGGGGCGTAGGCCGTGATGAGATTGTAGTCTCCCTCATGACCCTTTTCCCGAACCATGGAATACATGGAGCCACCGATAAGGGATCCAGAAGCATTGATGTATTCCTCGCTGAGAAACTCCACGTCTTTCATGGAGGTATGGAAAAAATAACCAAGGCTGACATTCTTCGCACTCTTAACGGATTTGGCCAGAATAGCATCGGCGGAAGGACCGGTACTCTGCTCCGGTTCGGCAAAGACGATATCGAATCCTACCGCCTTGGCTCCGTATTCTTTGAGCGAATCCACCAATTTCGCCGTCATCGATCGCGACCAGGGCCAGCGGCCGATCTCGCTGAGGCTCTTTTCATCGACGGTGGCGATAATCACCTGGCCGGTGGTGGGTAATTGTCCCCGGGATACCATACGCAGGTCCAATGCCTTCAATTCCATAAAACGCAGAAAGTGTGGATCCATGAAAAACACGACCAGGGCGAGGATCACCAGGACAATGGAAATCTTGAGCGGTGATAAAGTCATTATGTTTTTGATTGATATTTTCATACTCGTCCTTATTTTTAATATGGAGAGGTGAATTTTAAATAAACCACCTGGTCTTGTCAAGGTAAATGGCCGTTTTGTCAACATACCTTATGTCTTGACAAGATGAGGATGTTGGGATAAAAGCTCGAAGCGTTCGCCGATGTAGCTCAGCCGGCAGAGCAGCTGATTCGTAATCAGCAGGTCGGCAGTTCGAACCTGCCCATCGGCTCCAGTGAAATCAAGGGGTTACGGAGTTCATCCTTAACCCCTTTTTTCTTGTCCGGCAATTCTCTCCCCACTCTCTCCCCACTTTGATAAAAATACAGCCATGTTTATATCCTCCAGGGCGCTATTGCCGCGCTACAGAGAAAACGGGTGTATCCATGACCATTGCGTCCCCTTGGTCTTTTATCTCCCACATGCTTCCAGTGCCTGCTACAGTGGCATGATTCCAGCGTAAATACATCCTATGCATGCTTCTGGCTCTGCTGAAAGAGGGGATATATGGCTCTTTCTCAAACTGAGTGGGTAAGGTAGAATAAGGGAAAAAGATGAGGTCTCATAGATGGAGGTTTTAGAGTCACTGTTTAAGGTGGACCCATTTGTCAAGACAGTTTTTTTTGGTTCATCCGATTCTTGCATACTTCTTCCTGTACTCGTGATTTTTGGGAAATGGGTTTAGGTAGCAGCTTTCAACCTGTACAGTTCAGGCAAGACCGGGGAAAATGGATGTGCTGCTGCTCATCGGCAACATCTGCAAAGCGTTGCTTCTTGATATCTTAAGCGAAACATTGAATGCCGGTCGTACAATGCAATTGATGGAGCACGGGTTGTGCTGAAGAAGGCGTTTCCCAATCCTTCCTGAAATGGTGATAGTCAAGTTCTTCAGCTTTATTAAATAATTTAATCGTTAATTATCGACATATTGCTATTTGATTTGGTTTTATATATATAAGAGCAACTACCATCAAAAAAGGGAAATAATACTGTGCATACCATGCCTTTCAGAATCGTCCTTATCCTGACTATACTCACATTATTCAATCCAGCTTCATTACTGGCAGCCTTAGAACAGCGCACGGCCTTGGTAATAGGCAACGGCGCCTATAGTTCAGGCCCACTAAAGAATCCAGTGAATGATGCAACAGATATGGCCGTAGCTCTCCAGAAACTTGGCTTCAGGGTCATTCTGAAGAAGAATGCCAATCTTGAAACAATGGAAGTTGCTATTGAAGATTTCGGAAATCGACTGAAAAAAGGCGGCGTGGGTCTGTTCTATTATGCCGGACACGGGGTTCAGGTGAACGGCATCAACTATCTCATTCCTATAGGGGCGAAGATTAAGAAGGAATCGGATACCCGCTATAAGGCAGTCGATGCGGGACGGATTCTTGACGAGATGGGAAATGCCAATAACGAACTGAATATTGTATTGTTGGATGCCTGTCGTGACAACCCCTTTAGTAAAAGTTTCCGTAGCGCCTCTCGCGGCTTGGCCATTGTCAATAATGCACCTACTGGAACTTTTATATCATACTCCACTGCCGCCGGCCAAGTCGCACACGATGGAGAGGGACGAAACAGTCCATACACAAAGGCTCTTCTTCAGTATATGGGAGAGCCGGGCGTAACTCTCGGGAAGGTATTTATGAAGGTTCGCCAGAAACTTCGAAAAGAAACCGGACAGATCCCCTGGGAATTGTCCTCTCTTGAAGGAGAATTTTATTTTGTGCCCCGATCGGGGAAGACGACAACAGCGAGAGATGAATCACCAGCAACTGGTGTAACATCTGCTAGCGCCTATTATGAAAAACGAAAATTGGCTTCTGGACAGCGGGAATCACATACGACAAATAAATCTCCCATGGCTACCTCTACCGGAAAAGAGAGTGTAAATGTCGCAACAGTTAGATTGCCAAAGAATATCCCGTATGAAATAGAAAGAGCAGAAAAATATTTGCAACGGGAGATGTGGGGAAACGCGTTAATCTGGCTCCAAAAGGCAGAAGCAGTAAATCCGGATTATCCGGATTTGCATCCAAAGCTATTGGAAACCAAGGATCAAATTGTCAGACGAATCAGAAAATCTATTGCCGTTTTTGATTTTAACAGTCCCCGTAACAATAAAGATGTGGGAAAAATAGCCGCCAACAAGTTATTGACATACCTCCATATACACGCAGGGGTCGATCTTCGGATTATTGAGCGTGAAAATCTGCAGGCTTTATTGAAAGAAATGCAATTTGAGGAGACAGGGTCCTTTGATTTAAAATCGGCCCTGAAAGTGGGAAGAGAGAAGGGAATTGACACATTAATAATCGGAGATGTTTTGATTTTTTCATCAGAATTCAAAGACAATCCCAGCTACGGTCAAGTTAAGGTACTCGTTGCAGAAGAAGATATACGTAACCCTGACTTTTCAGACTGGCTCTTGTTGCATCCAAGACCAACAGCGGAAGAGTTAAGAGCTGCACCGCCCAGAATAATTAAGAAAAAAAATTACCAATTTCTTGCTTACAAATATGGTACTGCAAAGATCAATGCGATGTTTGAATTTTCTTATCGGATGATCGATACTGAGACGGGAGAAACCATTCGTTCAAATACTCTAACAGGAAAATTGACCAAGGAAAACAGTTATCAGGATGGCGTGGCCGTTGCTCAGATACCCTATAAAAAACTAGAACTTCCAACAGAGGCGGAAGTTCTGGATGAATTAGCAAATTCAAAAATTAGTGAACTTGGACAACAAATCCTAAGGCAATATCAGAGTCTTGAAGTTCACTACTTCAATTATGGCCAAGAGTATGAGAAAAGACGACAGTACGAAAAGGCGATTGAGAGCTATACGGATGCCATATTTGATGAAAAATTGAAAGGAATCTCCACAAGAATTTCTAAAGAATCTTCTGAGAAAATTAGAAAACTGCAAATATAGAAACTTGAGAGTCAGGATTAACTAAGCAGACTAGGTTATTATGGCCACATTAATGTACCCTGAGATCTATTGTCCATATAATTTTGAGCGGATTCGCAAACCATCCTTAGGGATGAAATGGCCGCCACCAATGGCCTCAGTATTGTCACTCTATATGCCTGCCGGGACAATCCATTTAGTAGAAGTTTTAGAAACGCTACTAGAGGCTCTGCAATCGTGAGTAGTGACCCGTCTGGAACCTTTATTTCTTATTCTACAAGTCCGGGGAATTAGGCACGCCTTACACGGGTCTATTAACGAAAATTATTGTCGATGCTCCGTATTGATCATAACCACCATATTCTTAACAATACCTTATGTGGTTAATTACAAAGAATATTTTTCCTGGTTCCTGCCTGAGCATTAGAGGTTAAAGCTTCAACCTAAACCTATTTCCCCGAAATCAACAAAACAAGAAGGACACAGCACAACATAATCCAAAAAAATCGCCGCTCATGACACAGCTCCTTTCTTACCGCATTCATTGCCCTGACAGGGTCATGCACCGCCTCGCTTTGTATTTGAAATGATTTCGACTGGTTCCTGATCAGCAAGAGTGACAGTTTGTGATAAGAAAGAATTGATGTTCTCTATACGGGCCTCTATTTGCACATTCTGCCGGGAATCTAGCACAGACAGCACATAGACTGTCTTTTCGGAAACTCGGTACATGATCCTCCATGGCGCAATGATCAATTCACGGTAAAACGTGATCCCTTGGTCCAGAAGCTCGGGAACAATACGTCCTCTTTCTGGGAAAGTCCGAAGACCGGATGCTCGCTTTTTAATTTCTTTTTGTGGGGATTGCCTGAGGAAGCATTTGCTATTTTCAAGTCTTTGATAAGTCTATTGAAATTGCTTTGGCTGTATGGCTTGAGGTTATGTTCTCTCATGGATTGATCGACCATCCTTTGAATCCTTCGTCAGTCTGCACTAGGATATTCTTTTTGCAGCCGTTTAGCTTCAGTAATGGCAACTGCTTGCCTTTTGTTTTTTTGTCCTGTTTGATCTACGGTCTGATCATCTTGACTTACGGAAGGAAACAACATTTCCGGTAATGGGATTTCAAGGTAGTCGGTGAAGTATTCACGAAGCTTTTCGAGGTTAAAATAACCATCATCTTCCATCGGTAATAGCTTGATTCGTTTAAGCCCATGAGGTAATTCAGCAACGGTTCCATGGGTAAGGCGCCATAATATCTTGTACCATACACCCCTGCGATTTTCGGTGGACGAGACATCTGGTGAATCTGTATCCCGGATGTTGAGTTGATATTTATTCCAAAGGAGGGGCAGATGTTCTACATAGTCCTTGTATATGGCAAGGATCATACATAGTTCAGGCAGTGAAATGAAGCCGTTCTTTATCGCGTCATCTGCTATTTCTGATAGCCGCTGTTTCTCCTTTTCCATATGTGCATCCTCCTGCCGATGCTCCTGATGATGGTTAGAAAGGGGCAGGGCGGTCAGGATGCCGCCTTTTCGGTGATCAGCCTATCCCCTGTATCTCATTCACAGAAATACCTTGTATCCGATATTCAACGCCTTCCCCAGGCGCTTGGCCATTTCCTTGCCAATGGGGCGCTTGCCGTTCTCCATTTCGCTGATATGGCGCTGAGGGATGCCGATCATGTCCGCCAATTGTTTTTGTGTCATTCCCTCGCGGTAGCGTCCCCCGCGCAAGCATACGCCCGGCAAGTCCTCATCCTTGTATTCAGGAAACAATTCTCTCCACGGGATAGAATCGGAGGTATCAACAAATCCCAAAGGTTTCAGGGCATCAATGGCGCTGGCCATGTTGGCAATAGGCCCGATGAACCTCAGCTCAATGGTTTCAGTATGGGGCTTTTTCGTGTGTGCCTGCATAAATCACCTCGATCAATTTTATTTCCTTGTCTGTAACTTCCCATATCGCCACATACGTTGGGTGTCCTTTCTTTAGGTGGCAATGGTAACGATTGCTGGAAAGGGCGCTGAAGTTCGGCCAGTCTCCCCGGATAGGCCCGTTAATCTCCATATCTCGAATAAGTTCGGTCAAAACCTCTCTTATCACCTTTGGCAAACATTCTACCTGTTTTGCAGCTCTCCGTACAACTTCAACAGTCCATTCCATGATTCACCATATACCAGTAATGAGTATTTATTTCAAAGGTTCATTTCTGGAAGTTCACAACCTTGGTTTCCTTTGCTTGTCCATCGGCCTTTGTCTGTCGGCCTTTCTCCATCACGTCGGCCATTTTAGAAAAAGCCTCTCTCAATTTTGTTTCCGATAGCTTGGCATAGCGGGCGGCCATTACCATTGTCCGGTGTCCTAAGGCTTTCTGTGTCAGATACAGGTCGCCGGAGTTCTCATAGACGTGGGTTCCAAAGGTATGGCGCAAGCTGTGAAACGAAATCCTTAACCGACGATCTTTAATGTCCTTGTTGAACAATTTATCTGCGACTCTCTGAAAACTTTTGCTGACTGAGGATTGCTCCGTTTGATCTCCCTCTTCCGTGATTACGGGGAATATTAGCCCTGTTTTCTGATCGTCTTGTCGGGATTTCAGAACGGCCATGACTTCATTGTTTAAAAAGACGGTGCGGCTCCCGGTCTTGGCGTCCCGGATTGACATGGTCCCGGTGTCATAATTTACATCCTCCCATCGAAGCCCGGCGACTTCTGAAAATCGCAAGCCGCAATTAACGGCCAAAACAGCTTGATCATGAACAACGATGCTTTTCTCCCTCAAGGCGGTAAGCAACTTGTCAATCTCGTCGGGCATAAGATAACGGAGGCGGGCATTATCCACTTTCGGCTTCTTGACTCCGGTAGTGGGATGGTCGCCGACATAAACTCCCTTGCGCTTTGCGTGATTGAAAATCTGTCGGACTACTGCAAGAGCATATTCAATCGTTCTTGCTGATTTTCCGGCGTCAACCAGCCCCTTCTTGATCCTCTCCGTATCGAAAGATGAAACATCGGTCATGGGCATATCGCCAATAAACGGCCTTATCCAATTGTCAAACAAGATCGTTTCTGTTCGTTGCGTATTCATCGCTTTGTTATCTTTTACCCAGGGGTAATATATCTTATCGAAATAATTAGAGACGGCGATCGAATCACGGGCAAGCTGCTGCAACTCCGCTTGCGCTTTCTCTTTCTTCTCTTCCTCGATCTTCCGGCGCTCTGCCAGGCGTGACGGCCCCTCCTTCAAACCCCGTGAGGCTTCCCTAAGCTCTGCCAGGACAAGGGCGACTTTTTCCGGCGTCCAGTTCTTGCCGTCCTTCGGGTCAAGTTCACTCGCCCATCCAATCCCCTCCTCTACACGCTTGCCGTTCTTCTGGTAGCGAATGGCAAAATAACGATCTCTGACAGCCTTGCTTGTGCCAACCTTCCTTGTCGGGTGATAATAGAACCTGACTCCCTTGAAATTCGTCTTGTGCCATTTCTTTTCCATCGTGTATACCCCTCCAATAATCAACGGGTCTGAAATCTCTCCCCATTCTCTCCCCACTTTTGGGGTGAAACGGGGTGTTTTTTAATGAAACGTTCTGAAGGTATTATAGAGATAAGTAGCTTAAATGTCAAGGGTAAAATGATGATAAATGAAATCTCAGGAAAGCTAAGTCTATTGATTCGTAATCAGCAGGTCGCCAGTTCGATTCTGGCCATCGGCTCCAGTGAAATCAAGGGGTTAACCAAAGATCATGGTTGACCCCTTTTGCTTTATGTGCCAATTTAGTCCCGCCATTTTTTTATCGAGGGGAACATATGGAAATTGCTTGTAATATATTCATCATCGAAACGTAAATGCACATTTCAAATGTTGTGGCGCAATGAAATTTCCATATCGGCGGAATAATTTCAGGGCATCAATGACTAAGATTTGCAATGAATTTTAAAGAAAGGATGGTGAACACCATGAAGGAAATGGAAAACGACAATCCGACATATATGGCAGGATTGATCATTATCTGCACTTTTCTTTCCAGCCTGCTATTTCCCGGATTCGTCACGGGAGAGGAGAGAGAGAGTCATGCTTCGAAAAAATCGTCATACCGCCCAACAGTGGTTTGCGTGGCCGATTTCTCGCTCCATACTGAGGACGGCGACAAGAAAAGCCATGGCCCGCTCCAGGTGAGAAATCGATTACAGAACAGATTAGATCTGCAGATGCAAGAGAGCCCCCAGGAAAAAGCCCGCAAGATTGTCGATATCCTTGCCCAATCCATCGTTCATGAGCTTAATGAAAAGAACATCAAGGCGGTCAGATATTCAGAACAGACAAGTCTGCCAGCCAATAGCTGGCTTCTTGAGGGTGAATTCGTTGAGTACGACGAGGGGGATCGCCTGAAAAGGACCGTTATCGGGTTCGGAAGCGGCTCGGCAGACATGGAGATCATGATGAAAGTGAGCGAAGTGGTTGATAGTGGCTTGAGACTTCTGTTCGATTCGGCGATGGACGGAAAAAAGAACAGGATGCCGGGGGCTGTCGTAACTATGAATCCTTACGTGGCGGGTGCTAAATTCGTCATGACCAAAACAGCTCCAGAGCGGGAAGTAAAGAAGCTTGGCATACGGATTGCCGATACACTCTACGAGGTCATTGAGGGATCACCGGTAAAAACTCAACACTAAAGGAACGATTGTATAAAGGTTTATCTTTAAAAGATGCAGTAAAATAGAAAAAAGGTACAACGCCGCTCAGGAAAGGGAAATTGAAAAAGCAACGACGATAAAATTGAGGCCCCTGTAAAAGGTCAATTTCAAGTTACTGCATGATAAGGCGCCCCAGGGGGCGTGGGTCGCTATCCAGTAATTACCGTGTCGGCGGGATTACAGTATTTCCTGAACAGTAATCAGCTCTACCAAACTGATTGGCATAAGTTCTGGACTCGCGTTTGCACGCGGATGGCCTTATTCACGCTTCTTGCGAGTTGTTCAAAAAAGCCCCCTGACGAAGCGGTTTCATCAGGAGGCCTTTTTTTGGGACACAGTTTGAACGGTCAGAGCCGTATTTCTTAAGCATCAGGAGAGGTCCAACCTCGTTACGGCGCGATCACGCCTCCCGCTGCTCGATTCTCAGCCGACCAGGTTCTTGATGCCTTCGATCACCGGATTGGTGAAGAGGGCGATCAGGACCGTGTAGAGTGCGAAGACCCCGGCGACCTCGCCGGTGTACATCTTCTCGTACTTGTGCTTCAGGCTGATGATCACCATGCCGCCCACGATCAGGCAGCC
>Ga0116160_1004612_pt1 | contig 11379 bp, 8 predicted proteins | sample AD_JPNAS2_MetaG_FD_89879 | JGI IMG/M metagenome (GOLD analysis project Ga0116160, IMG submission 89879) | Active sludge microbial communities of municipal wastewater-treating anaerobic digesters from Japan - AD_JPNAS2_MetaG | ecosystem: Engineered > Bioreactor > Anaerobic > Digestate | place...
CTGCGGCGACACGGCGGTGCACGTATGCGCCACGGTCGCCAAGGAGCCGCGCGCCGGCGTGGATTTCCTGCCGCTGAGCGTGGAGTTTGAAGAAAAGATGTACAGCGTGGGCAAGATTCCCGGCGGCTTCATCAAGCGCGAAGGCCGTCCCTCCGAGAAGGCCGTGCTGGCCTCGCGGCTCATAGACCGTCCGCTTCGCCCGCTGTTCCCCAAGGGATTCTATAACGACATCCAGGTCATCGCGACCGTGCTGAGCGTCGATCAGGACATCCAGCCCGACGTGCTCGCCATGATCGGCTCCTCGGCGGCGCTCGCCATCAGCGACGCGCCCTTCATGGGGCCGACGGGCGCGGTGAGCGTGGGCTTCATCGACGGCGCGTACATCGTCAATCCCGACAGCGCGCAGCGCGACGAAAGCAGGCTGCACCTGACGGTCGCGGGCACCAAGGACGCCATCATGATGGTCGAAGCCGGCGCCAACGAGCTCACCGAACAGGAGATGCTCGGCGCGATCCTCCACGCGCACGGCTACATCAAAGAGATCGTCGCGTTCATCGAGGGCATTCAGGCCGAGATCGGCAAGCCCAAGATGGAAATCAACATCTATCAGCCCGACCCCGAGTTCGTCGAACTCGTGCGCGAATACGCGTTCGATAAAATCGCATGGTCTCTGGATACGTTCGATCGCAAGGAGCGCGAGCAGAGGAATGCCCAGGTCAAGAAGGAGACCGCGGAGCATTTCGCGGAGCAGTTCCCCGAGTCCGGCAAGGACGTGGACGCCATACTCTACAACGTCACCAAGGAAATCGTGCGCGACAAGATCATCAACCGCGGCATCCGTCCCGACGGCCGCAAGATGGACGAGATCCGCCCCATCTGGTGCGAGGTCGGCCTTCTGGCGCGCACGCACGGCAGCGCGGTGTTCACGCGCGGGCAGACGCAGGTTTTGACCATCGCGACCCTCGGCTCGCTCGGCGACGGGCAGACGCTCGACGGCATCGGCGAGGAGACCGAGAAGCGCTACATGCACCAGTACAACATGCCGCCCTACAGCGTGGGCGAGACGCGCCCCGTGCGCAGTCCCGGCCGCCGCGAGATCGGCCATGGCGCGCTCGCGGAGCGCGCGCTTCTGCCGATGATCCCCTCGGAGGAGGAGTTCCCGTACGCGCTGCGCCTCGTTTCCGAGGTCATCAGCTCCAACGGCTCCACCTCGCAGGCCTCCATCTGCGCGAGCACGCTGGCTTTGATGGACGCGGGCGTGCCCATCAGGAAGCCGGTCGCCGGCGTCGCGATGGGCCTCATCAAGGACCCGAACAACGGCAACATCGCCGTCATGACGGACATACAGGGCCTCGAGGACTTCCTCGGGGATATGGACTTCAAGGTTGCGGGCACCCGCGAGGGCATCACCGCGATCCAGATGGACATCAAGATCAAGGGCATCGACAAGGAAATCCTCACGCGCGCGCTCGAACAGGCGCGCCGCGGCAGGCTCTTCATACTCGACAGGATGCTCGAAACGCTGCCCGCGCCGCGTCCCGAGCTTTCGCCCTACGCGCCGCGCGTGCTGCAGTTCACCATCAATCCCGATAAGATCCGCGAGGTCATCGGCTCCGGCGGAAAGACCATCAACAAGATCGTGGCCGACACCGGCGTCAAGATCGACATCGAGGACGACGGACGCGTGTTCATACTCTCGCCCGACGAGAAGGCTTCCGCCGCCGCCAAGAAGATGATCGACGACATCGTGCGCGACATCGAGGTGGGCCAGGTGTTCCTCGGCAAGGTCGTGAACATACTGCCCATAGGCGCTCAGGTCGAGCTCAAGCCCGGCAAAAAGGGCCTCGTGCACATCAGCAAGCTCGCCAACAAGCGCGTGGAAAAGGTGGAGGACGTCGTTTCCATAGGCGACGAGATACTCGTGCGCGTCATCGAGATCAAGCCCGACGGCAAGATCGATTTGACCCGCAAGGGCCTGCTGCCCGAAGATAAGAAGGACTAAGTCCAATTTTAAAACCGAGCGGGGCCGCCGATGGCGGCCCCGCTTATCATGTGAAGCGTAATTGTAGAGGAATGGAGGGCCGGGGTCATTGCGGGCTTGATGAGCGAATTGGAGTTGATCGTTCTTTTTTCAGACAAACCATATCAACCAGTTGTTTTCCGTCTTCAAACATTGGATGGTCGTAGTTATCTATAAAAAAGTTCTTTATTCTATGCGATTCTGTAAAACCGCAGGTATTATAAAAAGAAAGGATCGAATGACAGTCGCCGGTTCCGACAAACAGAATAGTGCAGTCGGAATAATGGACAAACAGAAATTCTATCAGGGTTTTCCCATAACCTCTTCGTTGATAATCAGGCAAAACAGCAATGTTTTTAAGCTCATATATATCATCGGCTTCTTTGGTTATTACACACTCAGCTTTTATACCATTGTCATCCAAAACAAACATTTCGCCGCGTTCGAGGTATTTATCTATCATGTTTTCCTGTTCGTCAGCCAACAACAACAGGTCAATATAATCTTTTTTAGCGCTTGAAACTTTATTGATATTCATAAAACATATCCTCTCGAACAAATGCAGCACGAACCGAGTTTCTCGACGAATTAGAATTTGTCAGCCACACATTACGCTATATATAAAGTTAGCATTACTCGCATTTAAGTTATAACCCCCCGTATTTCATCATAAATATCTCAGGCGATATAAGCGCTTCGGCATTTTCGTTAATCTCCTCTATACTCCAGTCCCACCATTTAACGCGAAGTAGGGTTTCAATCATTTCCTTTGAGAAGCGGTAACGCTTGATTCTCGCAGGAACGCCAACAACGACGGCAAACGGAGGAACATTTTCCAGAACCACTGCGCCCGAGCCGATTACCGCACCGTCGCCGATGCTTGTCACGGTGGAAGCATTGATGAATGCATGTGCGCCGATATACACATCGCTACCTATGGTCATAGGTTCTTTGCCGTAAGCATAGGGGTGTTTCGGGTCGTTTCGCAGCTTGTTTTGGAATATAGCCATGTTTTCTTCGTTGAAAAAGTTTTGGATATCGTCGCTTATAAAGGTCATGTTTAGCTGATGGTTAACATGGATCTTTGCAGTGCCGTTAATAGATGTAAAGTGACCAATGCTTTTGATATACCCGTTTTCGCAGGCTCCTACGACGCCGTCTCCAAAATATGTTTGCCTGCCAACGCGGGTATTGAAACACAGCCGTTCAAACGGAAGTTCGCCTCCCTCGTCGTTAAACGTCAGGTAGTCGTTGGCGTATTGAAACGGCTTGCTCTGTTCGTCGGATAAAAAGTCAGATAAGTCGTCATCGTTTACAGCAACGACATAATGATATCGAGGATCAACGCGATCGGCAACGTGAAATTTATATGAGTGCAATGCACGAAGCAAACGGCGCGTCGGAACTCCCCATACAGCTACCTTGCGTCCGTTGAGATAACGTTCCAACACTTGTTCAAGTCTGGTTTTCATATGTATTGACCTCATAAAATATATAATTACGCTCAAAACCATCCGGCAAAATTCCGGCTTATCATATTTCCAGCATATCAAAAAGAAGGATATACTACAACATCCCTCCGCAGCAGCGCACCCTTCTGCGCGCACTCCTTTTTCATTTCAGATTCTTCCCCGCTCGCGGGCGGAGCCTCGATAAGCGCGCTCAGTCCCCGGGCGGCCGCGGGCCGTCCTGCATCCCGCCGGGCGCCGCTTCGTTTTTCGTTTTACGCTTTAGGAGCAGCACAAACAGCGGCACGAGCGTCGCCGCGATGAAGCCGCCCGAGAACCCGTTGTTGTATAGATTCATCCCGCCGTGCAGGTAGCCGACGTTGAGCGCCATGGACACATGGCAAAAGCCCGCGAATATCCCGGCCGCGACGCCGAAATGACCGGCGATGGGCGCGAGGGTCGAGCCGAACAGCGTCGCAATGACGGCGACGGTGCCGTGCAGTTCGTGCATGTTCAGCAGGGAAGCGAGGAACGCCCCGGCGAATATGGGCAGCGTGTTCCGGGGGTGCTTTCCGTATGCCGCGAAGCCCATCACCGTCAGGATTCCGCCGAGCGTGGCGCCGTTGAGCGCGCAGCCGATCAGGATCACATACGCCCAGGAAATCAGCCCCATGACGGCGACATTGATCAGGGTGACGCCGTAGCCGCACTCCTCGATAAAATCCGTCCGCAGCCGGCCGGAGAGCCGGAGCAGCGCGCAATAGTTTTTCAGCGACCAGCCGTTGAGGTATATTCCATAAAGCAGCGTGAGTGCAAGCATGAGCAGCAGATACGCGCTCAGCACGGCGTCGTTGCCGCCGGACAGAACCAGCCTGGGCTCGACCTGAAGGTCGAACATGCGCAATATGCCCGTGGCGAACATGCCGATGATGCCCGCGGTGAACCCGATGTTGTACAGGTTGTAACCCCGGTGGAAATGGAAGAAGGATTCCGAGAGGGGAAGTATGATAAGCCCGATCAGGACGCCAGCGCCGCAGCCCGCCAGGAGCCCGCTCCAGACATCCAGCCCCAGACCGAAGCTCAATTCGCTCACCAGCGGGCCGAGCGAGGTCGCGAACAGGCTCGACACGGCGACCTGCCCGTAAGGCTTCCTCGTTAATTTGGCGTACAGGAATACGCCCGCCGTGATGGGCAGCGAATTATACAGGTTTTTACCGAAAAGCGCGAACCCGCATATGGTGAGCAGGCCCGCGACGGCCGAGCCGTTGATTTCGGCGCGCGCGACGCGCAGGCTTAACAGGGACAGCAATCCGATCAGGCCGCTGTTGAACAGGGCGGCGCCGAGCCCTCCGATTTCGATGTAATCGGTGATCAGCACGCTCGAGGATACGAGTATGCGAAACACACCCCGGAAGATCCCCGCGGGCTCCTGGATCAGGAAGGCGGCCGCGATTTGGGAAAGAAAGAACAATCCAACGTGAGCGTAGCGCGAAAGCCTGCGTTCCGGGAATTTCGTCACCTATTTTCCTCCAGAGGTTATTTCGATCCTGAATATTCGGCGTGCCGCATGGATTCAATAGTATAATTATACGCGGCACGAAACCGCCGCGCAAGGACGGGGAAGGATGGGATGGAAAAAAACGTGCCCGCGCGTCATTTGAGGTTTTTCTCGGCCCAGACGCGCAATTCCTGCGTGTGCAGCGAGATGGAGTCGAGCGTTTCCATCACGCGCGCGAGCGAGGGGCGCTCCTCCTCGGAAATGACGCCGTCCGCCACGATATCCACGAGCGTATCCTTGGTTTCGACGATGTTGCGCAGGGAGGCGAGCAGCCGGATCGTCAGCCGGTCGAGCTCGAGCTGGCCGACGTCGAGCGCGGGCACGAATTTTTCCCCGATGGGGCAGACGTTGCGGCAATAGTGGTTGCGAAGCTCCGGCGCGTTGTAGACCAGGGACATCTGCAACACGCTGTCCGGCGGAACGGTTTTCGTGAGGCCGCATTCGTAGGCGCGCAGGGTTTCGGCGGAGATGCCCAGCAACTGCGCGGCGTTTTCCCTGCCCGACAGGCGGGAATCCGTTTTTGCGGCCTCTTTCCGGTAGCGAAAGTATACGTTTTCACACTTGTTCATACATTCTGTACTCCCTCGCGCATTTTTCTCAGGAACACTACAATGATGAGGTTGTGATGTGGGTGATATGACATTTTACCAGCGTCGCCGCCGAGCGTCAATCTTTTGCGCCGGAAAACGCGGAAATCCGCGTCCGGGAACCCGCTTCGCGCCGGAATTTTTTTCGGAACTGAGCAAGCGGGCGTCGTCGAGTCATAATCCCGGCTGAGTTCCTTTAAAGGATATTCGATTTTTTGCGGTCGAATACGGAGCCGGACGGGCCGGGATTGCCGCACTGTATGAGCCGAAGCGCCAGGATTCCCGGCGCTTCGGCGCTGTATTAAGAAAACCGCGCAAAGGAATGCGGTCCGTAGGCCGCTCGCGATGAAAGGTTGATTTTCCAATGATTTCATCGTATGATGATTTTCGTATGGAACCGCGGCGCGAGCCGTATGCGGCGGCGGGCAGGCCGATCCTGTCGTACTTCCGGGTTTGATCTCCATGATATTCATGTCGATATATTAAGATCCCAATAAACCGTTGTTTGTGCGTACCTTGGCGTTATTTTGCAGATAGGGGAGGATGTTATGAAGTTCGACGCAATGCATTACCCGTTCCCGTCGCGCAGGGTTGTTGTCCATGCAAAGAACGGCGTCGTCGCGACCAGCCAATATTTGGCGGCGCAAGCCGGGCTGGATATCTTGAAAAGAGGCGGAAACGCGATTGACGCCGCAGTCGCGGCCGCGGCCTGCCTCACCGTCGTCGAGCCCTGCTCAAACGGCATCGGCGGCGACGCGTTCGCGATTGTTTGGAACGAAGGGAAACTGTGCGGACTGAATTCCACCGGGCCTGCCCCAAAGCTTTTGAGCGCTCAAACGCTTTGCGATATGGGTCATAAGCAGATGCCCGCCTACGGTTGGGAGCCTGTGACCGTGCCGGGTATCCCCGCGGCATGGGCGGCGCTTTCGGGACGGTTCGGCCGACTGTCCCTTTCGGATACGGTAACGCAGGCTGTGAATTACGCCATAGAAGGCTTCCCCGTTTCGCCCGTCGTGGCGCAAGCGTGGGGAAGAGCGGCGCAAGTTTATAAAAACAGGCTCGGCGGGGGCCTCGAGAAGCACTGGTACGACACGTTTACGAAGGATGGCGCAGCCCCGAAAAGCGGGGAAGTTTTCCGGATTCCAGACCACGCAAAAACGCTCCGGGAGATCGGCAAAACACGCGCCGAGAGCTTCTACAGGGGCGAGCTTGCGCAAAGGATCGCGGCCTTTGCGCGGCAAACCGGAGGGTATTTGACGGAATCGGACCTCGAAGCCTTTCAGCCGCAGTGGGTGGAGCCCCTGTCCGTGCGCTATCGGGATCATGACGTTTGGGAACTGCCCCCCAACGGCCACGGCCTTGTCGCCCTGATGGCGCTCAACATCCTGGAAGGATTCGACCCGTTCGAACTGGGCGACCCCGAAGCCGCCCATCGCCAGATCGAAGCTGTGAAGCTTGCGTTTGCCGACGGGCACGAGTACATCGCGGATCCAGATTACATGAAAGTTGACGTCGCTCAGATGCTCTCGCGCAAATATGCCTCCTCGCGCCGCGCGCTCATAAAGAACACCGCAATCATTCCCGAACCCGGCCGCTTCTATGATCACGGTACGGTATATCTTGCGACAGCCGATTCCGCGGGGAACATGGTTTCTTACATCCAAAGCAATTATATGGGCTTCGGCTCCGGGCTCGTCGTCCCGGGCACGGGAATCGCGCTTCACAACCGCGGCGCGAATTTCTGCCTTGACGAACAAAGCGCGAACTGCCTTGCTCCCGGGAAACGGCCGTATCACACCATCATACCGGGCTTTTTGACCTGCCGGGGGAAAGCGGTCGGGCCTTTCGGCGTGATGGGCGGATTCATGCAGCCGCAGGGTCATGTGCAGGTCATGATCAATATGCTGGATTATGGCTTGAATCCCCAGGCGGCGCTCGACCATCCGCGCTGGCGCTGGGATAATGGGCTGGAGGTCGCGGCGGAAGAAAACTTCGACGGCGCATATATGAACGCGCTTGCCCAAAGAGGCCATATCGTCCGGAAGGAACCCTCCGGCGGCGCTTTCGGAAGGGGACAGATTATTTTGAGGGACGACGACGGCGTTTTGACCGCCGGGACCGAGAGCCGCGCGGACTCCGCCGCGGCTGGATGGTGAATATGGGGATAATCACGCTGTATGACTGAAGTTGAAAGTCCATGAAAAACTGCGCGCCATGGCCGGCGTCCGGGCAGATACTTTTAAGTCGGAATGAACATTCTAAGGAAAGAGGTGAATTTATCATGAAGAAGCAGGTGAAAAACAACGTGTACTGGGTCGGCAAGGCCGATTGGGAACTTCGAAAGTTTCACGGAAACGAATACTCGACCCATAAAGGATCGACCTACAATTCCTATCTGATTCGGGAAGGAAAGACGGTCCTGATCGATACGGTTTGGGCTCCGTTCGCGGAGGAATTCGTCGATAACCTGGCAAAGGAGATCGATTTGAACGAAATCGATTGTGTCGTTGCCAACCACGGGGAAGTCGACCACAGCGGCGCGCTGCCCGCTTTGATGAAGCATATACCGGACAAGCCGATTTATTGCACCGCAAACGCGGTTAAATCCCTGAAAGGCCAGTATCACCGGGACTGGAATTTCCACGTCGTAAAGACCGGGGATAAAATAGACATCGACAATGGGAAAGACCTGATTTTTGTTGAAATGACGATGCTGCACTGGCCGGACAGCATGGCGACCTATTTGACCGGGGATCATATACTTTTCAGCAACGACGCGTTCGGGCAGCATTTAGCCACCGAAAAGCTGTTCAACGATCAGGTGGATCCATGCGATCTGATGAACGAGGCAACGAAGTACTATGCCAATATACTGACCCCGTTCAGTTCCATGTTAAGGAAAAAGCTCGACGAAGTAACGGCGCTTAACCTGCCGATCGAGATGATCGCGACAAGCCACGGGGTTATTTGGCGCAGCAATCCCATGCAGATTGTTGAAAAATACGCGCAATGGGCAAATGATTACCGGGAAAATCAGATTTCCATCATCTATGATACCATGTGGGGCGGCACAAAAATTCTGGCGGAAAAGATTGCGCAAGGGATCGCGCTTGCGGACCCCGACGTGGCCGTCAGAGTCCACAATCTTGCCAAGAGCGATGAAAACGATCTGATTACCGAGGTGTTCAAATCCAAAACGGTCGTCATGGGCTCGCCGACGATATCAAACAGCATACTGCATTCTGTGGCGGGTTTTATCCACCTGATGAAAGAGCTCAGGTTCAAAGGCAAAAAAGCCGCGGCCTTCGGCTGTTACGGCTGGAGCGGGGAATCCGTAAAAGCAATCAATGAGCTGATGGCAAACGCGGGTTTTGAAATCTTGGACGAAGGTTACAGAAATCAATGGAATCCGGATGATGGGGCGCAAAACGCGGCGATCGAATTCGGCAAGGCGATAGCAAAGGCATAAGGTAAAATAAATCCTGATACCGGGGCGCCCCGCGATATTATTCCGCGGGGCGCCTTGCGCGTTTTGTCCATATTCGTTTACATCCGCCGTAAAACCGGACTTTTCGTTGTATTCAGGGATTGCGGCCAGCTGTTCGCGCAGAAAAAAAGAGCTGATTTTCTTGTTTCTGTGAACCGTAAAAGCTATAATACTGCCGTAGCCATATTGACAAATCCTGTGAATTTATCCCCTGTCAGCGATTGACGGTTACGTTATTATGGGATTATGGAGTTTGGAAACATGGAAAACGCCGGGATATTATCCGTGTTGAACCGTTACTATCCGATAGCATTCAAGAACATAGAGCTTTTCCGTGACTCCGGGAGCACGGCATACATCGTATACTCAGACAATAAAAAATACTTTCTGAAGATTTCAAAGCCTGCTTTCGGAGACACAATCAAAAGCTCTGTGCATATTAATGTGTTCCTGCAAAACAATGATTTCCCTGTTCCGAACGTTGTTTTCACGGCGGAAGGGCTTCCCTTTGCTGAAGCAGAGACGGAAAGCGGGACGCGTTGTTACATACTGTATGATTATCTTGAGGGCTCTGAGATCAATGTCGGACGGGATGCCACAGAGATCGGCTCTTTGTTGGGCCGGCTTCACCGGATTATGAGCGGATACCAAGGTGATCTTGTAACACACGGCAAAGAGTTTTATATCTGCCGGTATATTGATATTCTCAAGAAAAAAGCATACCCGAAAGCTGCCGTTTTTGAGGAATACGGAAACGAACTTTGGAACAGGGCGAAGGGTTTGCCGCTTGGATTTTCCCATGGCGATATGTACAGCGGTAATATTCAAAGGTCGCCCGAGGGGAAGCTGTACATTCTTGACTTTGATACTTCCTGCAAAGGATTTCCCACGTATGACCTTGCACTCGTCTGCAACCAAACGAATTATTTTGAGTTTCAAAAAGGTGGCTATCGAAAGACAGCGCGGGTATATGAACGGCTGTTGCCTGAGTATGTGAAGGCCAATCCTCTGTCTGAGCATGAAATCGGCTCTTTGTATGATATGATTGCGCTCTATCATTTTGCATTGCAGGCGACCATAATCGAATTCCTGGGGCTTGATCGTTTCGATCGCCTATTTTTCGACCGTCAGCTCGATTGGCTGCTGAAATGGAAAGAACAATGCGAAACATTTGCGGATTCCGGCAAAACGAGGGTCTAGGGATGCTTCATTGCTTCGTTCCCCAGAATGATACGGAAGGAAATAAACAGGAATCTGACCTTCTTCAAAGGGAGCGGGAGTATCGGACCATTTTTAAAAACCGAAAGCGGTATTTTAAACTTAATATTAATAACAAAGGAAATTTAACGATCATGAGCGAGAAGGGTTGTAGATGATGACAGATTACCAAAAACTTGCTATTGATAGAGTAAGGGGTAACGCTAAAAGCAAAACGGAAGAATGCGGCGTTTACTTGGAAAACATCTGTAATCGGTTTGGCATTGATATTGAAAAACTGATTGATCGAACATTGCAAAACCCCGTTACCATAAACTTCCATCCGGATAGGTTTTCAAATAATGGTAAAACCGTCATAGAGAACTTGTTGGAGCAAGGACAATACCATGGACAATTTTATACGGGTACTACAAACGGCGGAAAAACAGCTTATGCCGGCGGCGACCGCTTTCTGTGGGAACAGCGTTTATTTTACAACGCATATCCGGATCATTCGCTTGACCGTCCTAAATATGGCGCGTTGAATATTTTATCGATGGTGCTTCCGTTCGATTTGGCTCATGCTATCTTACGCTGAAAGAAGAAATAATGGGCAGGTGCACTTTTTCGTATGGAGACAGCTCGACGAATCCGACAACCTTATGCACAAGCGATACTTTTACTTGTGTTCTGGCAGATTTATTCAGAGATGTACGAAACAATGGGAAGCTTTTGAATCAAATGGTTTCGTCGGAACAAGAAGCTCTGGCGATACTGCTAAATAAAAGCGACGATATAAAAATCATAGGAAGGAATCTTGATTATTGTATTGAAACGCATGTGCATGGGGACGTTTCTCTGAGCGATGATGCGGATGGTCTTTATATGGATGAATCGTTTCGGGAAACAGGATTTGCAGAAAAAGCGAACGAATTATGTGATAGATATGGGATTAAACTTGAATGGATTCCGAAGAGGCAGATCGAAGTCGATGAAATCGGGGATCTTTTCCGCGGTCCGATGATTCCGCTGTTAGCCAAGAAGATTGACGCTTTAGTAGGGCATAACAAAGGTATTATGAA
>Ga0116160_1004628_pt1 | contig 11338 bp, 5 predicted proteins | sample AD_JPNAS2_MetaG_FD_89879 | JGI IMG/M metagenome (GOLD analysis project Ga0116160, IMG submission 89879) | Active sludge microbial communities of municipal wastewater-treating anaerobic digesters from Japan - AD_JPNAS2_MetaG | ecosystem: Engineered > Bioreactor > Anaerobic > Digestate | place...
AAATGTTTTTCGCCGTTGCGTGATTGAACTTAACGCTTGGTAATGAATAAGGTTTATACGTTACCCATTCAGAGGCGAAAAAGATTTCTGAGCCGCGGCGAAGCCATTTTTCAAAGGTCTCATTGTCCATGTTCTCATCCCGGATGTGGAAATATGTCCGGCTTTTGACTTAAGTTAAGGTTTTACTTTTTCTTTCCGGTTATAGTCCCAACCGAAAGAACATCAATCCATCATTCAGCCTCGCCTGTCAATATCGCCGGCGAATTTTCCGGAAAGGAGATGTCATGAAGGTATTGCGCAAGATAATCGAAATCGATGAAGAACTCTGCAATGGCTGCGGAAACTGCGTCCCCGGATGCGCGGAGGGGGCGCTGAAAATCATCGCCGGCAAGGCGCGGGTCGTGGCCGAGAGCTACTGCGACGGCCTGGGCGCCTGTATCGGGGATTGTCCCACCGGGGCGCTGCGCCTCATCGAGCGGGAAGCGGCGCCTTTCGATGAAGAAGCCGTGGCGCGGCGCCATCTTGCGGCCGGGAATTCCGACGTACTGCCCTGCGGATGCCCTTCCACCCAGATCCGGATCATCGGACCGGCCTCCTCCTGCCAGGAGGCAAACCGGCCAAGGGAGATCCGGGTGGAAAAAGGCCCGAGGCATAAGGGGAAAGGCGGAAGGGATGCGGAGATCCAGACATGGAACGGAGGATCATCCCTCTCCCACTGGCCGGTAAAGATTCGGCTCATCCCCCCGCACGCCCCCTTCCTGAAAGGGGCCGATCTCCTTGTCCTCGCGGATTGCACGGCCGCGGCCATGCCGACCCTCCACCGTGATCTGATGAAGGGAAAGGTGGTGCTGATGGGATGTCCGAAATTCGATGACGTCCAGGGTTATACGGAGAAGTTTGCCGACATTTTCCGCACCGCGGACATCCGGAGCGTCACTACGGCCATAATGGAGGTGCCGTGTTGCTCGGGACTGCCCATGATCGTCAAAAAAGGAATGGCCGCGGCAAACAGGAGCATCCCCGGGGAAGAGATGGTGGTCGGCGCCGACGGGAATATCTGGAAGCGCTCATGACCAGGGGACGGGGTCAATCAGTCATCCCCTCCTGGCTCTGAATGGCGGTGATAACCACGGTGTTGAAGATGTCCTCCACCGTGCAGCCCCGGCTCAGGTCGTTGACGGGCTTATTCAGCCCCTGGAGCATGGGGCCGATGGCCAGGGCGCCGGTTTCCCGCTGGACGGCCTTGTAGGTGTTGTTGCCCGTGTTCAGGTCGGGAAAGATCAGGACGCTGGCCTGGCCGGCAACGTCGGAATCGGGCATTTTCTGTTTCCCCACGCCGGGATCCACGGCGGCGTCGTACTGGATGGGGCCGGCGATCTTCAGTTCCGGGCGCCGCTCCCGGACGATCTCCGTGGCCCGGCGGACCTTCTCCACGTCCGCCCCCTGCCCGGAGGTTCCCGAGGAATAGGAGAGCATGGCGACCCGGGGTTCGATGCCGAACATCACCGCGCTTTCCGCCGAGCAGACGGCGATTTCCGCCAGCTCTTCCGCGGTGGGATCGGGATTCACCGCGCAATCCCCGAAGACGGACACCCGGTCGGGAAGGCACATGAAGAAAACCGAAGAGACTACTGAAACGCCCGGCCTGGTCTTCACGAACTGCAGGGCCGGCCGGATGGTGTGCTGGGTCGTATGGACGGCCCCGGAGACCATGCCGTCGGCGTGTCCTTTGTAAACCATCATCGTGCCGAAGTAGGACACATCGGTCATGAGGTCTCTGGCCATCTCGATGGTGACGTTCTTCTCCTTCCGCAGCTCATGGAGGGTGGCGGCGTAATCCTGATAATTTTCCGACCGGACGGATCGACGATGCGTATGTCCTCCCGGTCCAGATTGACGCCGAGGCGCTTCCCCGCCGTGAGGACTTCTTCCCTGGTCCCGAGGATGGTCAGGTCCACCACCTCCTGCTCCACGAGGCGGGCGGCGGCCGTGAGGATCCGGTCGTCATCCCCCTCCGGCAGGACGATATGCCGCCGCCTGCTCCTGGCACGCTTTACGATGCCGTATTGGAATATGTAGGGGGTGATGCCGGCCTTCCTGAAAGTCACCATCTTTTCCCCCAGTTTCTCCATGTCCATGTACCGGTCGAACTCATCGATGGCCAGGGCGATCTTCCGGGTATTGCCGGCATAGATCCGGGAATGCACCGCCCCGACCCGGTTGGCCGTTTCGTAGGTCCCCGTGGTTACGGCACTTATAGGCGCCACGGTTTGCAGGCCTTCGATGAGCTTCACGATGGCGGGTTCCATATCCAGGGCGCCGGTAAGGATGATCCCGGCCAGGCGGGGATAGTTCCGGGAGATGTTGGCCTGGAGGGCACCGACGATGATGTCCGCCCGGTCCCCCGGGGTGACGATCAGGGTGTTGTCCTGGAGATGTTTCAGAAAATGGGAGAGGAGCATCGCCCCGACGACGGTATGATCGACCCGGTTCTCATGGCGATGGCGGCCGAAGAGGGTCCGGGCGCCCAGGGCGGCGTTAACCTCGCGAAAGGTGGGATTCTTCAACTTGGGGTTCTCCGGGATCACCGCCAGCACTGTTTCAGCCGGCAGCACGGGCCGCAACAGGGGCTCGATATGGGGGACTTCGTCCCCATGCACCTTGTTGACCACCACGGCCAGGACCTCCACGTCCCCCTCCTTATACCCTCTGTAGGCGGCGAGGACGCCGTTCTTTATCTCTTCCGGCGTCTTTTCCGCCCCGGAAACGACGATAATCGCCGGAATGCCCAGATTTTTCGGGAGGGCTACATTGGCATCGAATTCAAAAAAGGTGTTTTTGCCAAGAAAATCAGTTCCTTCCACAATAGTATAATCACAGGCGTCCTCAATCTGTTTATACTTGTCCAGCAGGGTGGCCACTACATTGTAATCGTCCTTGCGGAGCAGGAGGGCCGCGATCTCATGGCGGCGAAAGCCGTAAAGGGCTTCGTACTCGAAGGGCAGGGCGAAGTATTTCCGGATCATCTCGATATGCGTGTCCTTTGCACCCCGGCCGTCGGCGTCGATGACGGGCTTGAAATAGCCGACGCAACCCCGTTGGTTCACGATGGCGTTCATCATCCCCAGAACGACCAGGGACTTGCCGCTTCGCGGCTCGATGGTGGCGATAAATACCCCTTTGCTCATGCCTTGGCTAACCCCCTTTCAAGATCTCGCTGTCATCCGCCTCATTCCGCCGGCAGCCCCGAAAAGATCAAAGAACCATAATGACGAAAACACAAAAAAGTCCATATAAGGCAACTTCACCCGCCGAGTCGCGGCTATCCCCACAGAATAAGCCCCGTCTCCAGTTTCGAGGCCAGGTGCTCGTGCCGGGGGATAACCCGGAGACCGTAATTGTACAGGCCGTTCTCCCTTACAATATACTCCGTGGAGAAGGTGAGGACCCCTTCCGGGGATCTTCCGGCAATTTTCAAGGGGACGCAATCCGGAGGCCGGACAAAATCGTGGCCGTTCCGGCGGCCGATCATTATCTCCACCCGGATCTCCTCCGGCGCCAGCTTGCCGGGATCGATCCGGGCGCTGATCTTCAGGGGCTGATCCACCATGACCGTATCGCCGTGAATCCCCTCGACGCTCACGTCGATGAGATTGAGGGAAGAAAAACGCATGGGGAGCTTACCTTTCCAATCGGCCAGCCGCCGGGCCAGGGCATATCCCTCGGCGGCAAGTTCGCTCTCCCGTTGGGCCGCCGGCTCATACACGTCCCGGAGATACTCCTGGATCATCCGGTCGGTATTGAATTGGGGGGCCAGGAATTGCATGGATTGTTTCACCGCCGCCAGCCATTTGACCGGAATACCCGCGGCATCTCGATCGTAAAATGCCGGTATCACCATATTTTCCAGGATATTGTAGAGGGACTGACCGTCTTCCAAATCGGCATCGGGGGGGGGGTCCTCATATCCCTTTAGCACGGGTCCGATCGTCCAGCCGTTGGCGCCGTTGTATCCCTCCACCCACCAGCCGTCGGAAACGCTCATATTGAGGACGCCGTTGATCACCACCTTCATGCCACTGGTCCCGCTGGCCTCGAGGGGGCGGCGGGGGTTGTTGAGCCACAGATCGACGCCCTGGACCAGATGGCGGGCGACCCGTATGTCGTAATTCTCCAGGAAGAAGATCCGCCCCCGGAAGCGGTCGTCCCGGCAGATCCCCACGACCTTTTCCACAAGCTGCTTGCCGACGCCGTCGTTGGGGTGGGCCTTGCCGGCAAACACCAGATGGACGGGCCGGTGGGGATGGTTGACGATCCGGTCCAGACGATCCAGGTCCGCGAGGATCATATCCGCCCGCTTGTAGGGGGCAAAACGCCGGGCAATGCCGATCATCAGCGCCCCGGGATTCAATCTGGCAAATAGCTCCTCCCGCCAGACATGGGCCGTGCCATACTTTGCCCCCCCCTTGGAGATGTCTTCCCGGATCAGGTCGATGGTCTTCTGTTTCAGTTCATAGCGCACCCGCCAGAGCAAGGCGTCGGGGATATCCTGAACGCGGCTCCACCGCTCGCCGTCGGGAAGGTTCTTTTCCCAGTCTATCCCCAGGTAGGCGTCGAGGAGATTCCTCATCCGGGGGGCAAGATAGGAAAGGACATGGACGCCGTTGGTTATGTGGCGGATGGGGATGTCCGTATCGTCGAAGCCTTTCCAGACATCCCGCCACATGCGCCGGGAGACCTGGCCGTGGACCAGACTGACGGCATTGCTGCGGATGGTCATCTTGAAGGCAAGGATATTCATGAAGAAGTTTTTCTCCTCCCCGCCGTCGCGGCGTCCCAGTTCCCAGAACTGCGCCCACGAAAGCCCCGAGCGTTTGATGAATCCGGAAAAGTAATGCTCCATGATCTCCCGGGAAAAGCGTTCGTTGCCCGCTTCCACGGGGGTGTGGGTCGTAAAGACGCTGCTGGCCCGCACCACCTCCGCCGCTTCTTCGAAGGTCAAACCTTCCTCGTGCATCAGGGATTCGATTCGCTCGAAGATGAGAAAGGCCGAATGCCCCTCGTTGATATGATAAACCCGGGGCCTGATTCCCAGCTTTTTGAGGAGCCGCGCCCCCCCCACCCCAAGGAGGATCTCCTGCTCGATCCGCGTCTTTTGATCGGCGCTGTAAAGCCGGGCGGTGATCGCCCGGTCCTGCTGGGTGTTGCGCGGCACATCGGTGTCCAGGAGATAGAGGGAAACCTTGCCCACCTTTACCTCCCAGATATTGGCAAAGAGGGTCCGCCCGGGCAGATCGATGGCGATCTGCACCTCATTCCCCTTGTCGTCCTGGACGATCCGGACGGGCATGCTGGAGAAATCGTTTTCCGGGTATGCCTCCGTCTGGCGGCCCTGCTCGTCTATGACCTGGCGGAAATAACCGTTCTTGTAGAGAAGTCCCACGGCCACCAGGGGCAGATTGAGATCGCTCGCCGTCTTGAGATGGTCTCCCGACAGGGTCCCCAGTCCTCCCGAATAGATGGGGAGGCATTCGTGGAGCCCGTATTCGGCGGAAAAATAGGCCACCGGCGATGCCCAGCGGAGTCCCGCCGTCGCGGGCAGGCGCCGCCGGGGTCCCTTCTCCCCCAGGTAGTCGTCGAATTGCTGCATTATCCGATTATACAGGTCCAGATAGCTGGCGTTGGCCGCCGCTTCCCGCAGGATGTCCGGGGAAACCGTTTCCAGCATCCGCACCGGGTTGTTGCCCATCTCCGCCCAGAGCTTCAAATCGAGGGTGGCAAAGAGATCCAAAGCCCGGGGGTTCCAGGTCCACCAGAGATTGTAGGCCAGCTCCCGGAGTCGGATGATCTGCTCGGGGAGATTAGCCACGGCGGTGAAGGAACGAAAGTGGGGCTGGGCGGAAACGGCGCCGGCATACACATGCCGGACTTCGGCCCGTTCCGCCTTTGCGGCCGCTTGCTCCGCCCGGTTCAGGGCTCGGCTTCCCGCCTGGTCGTAGGCCTGCAAATAATAATCAAAAAAATCGCGCCAATTGGCCCGCAGGGCTACCTCGCGGGCGCTCCGGCGGCGGGCCGCCATCTCCTCGGGCGTCCAGTCCAGAAAATCGCCGACGATCCGGAAGAGATGATCCTCTATGGACGGGCGCGGCCGGCCGCGTCGCTGCAACAGCATCACCCCCCCGTTCTCCCCGCAGGTCCGTTCGCACCAGAGGCCGAAACCCGCCTGATCCGTGGTGACGGTGGGGACCCCATAGGCGACGCTTTCCAGGGGGGTGTAGCCCCAGGGCTCGTAGTAGGACGGAAATACCCCCAGGTCGCAACCGGACAGGGCATCATAGTAGGACATGTTGATGAGGCCGTCATGACCGTTGAGATAAGCGGGATTGAAGACGACCTGTACCTTGCCCCCCGGCTGGTTCGTCAAGCCCAGGCGGTTGCAGGCCTGCAGAATGGGATCCGCCCCTTCGTTGTGGAGGCGGTGAGTCGCCAGGGGAAACTTGCCTGTTTCACAGCGTCCCGCATCGTCCCGCAGGGCGGGAATCAGATCCGTGTAGCCCCCCAGAACGAACAGGAGGGCCAGCACGTTGGGTCCGCCGCGGCCCTCCTTCTCCAGGCGTCCCAACGCCTCGAGGAAGATGTCGATTCCCTTGTTGTGATACTCGTAGCGCCCGGAAATGATCAGTATCCTTGTCTCTTCGGGAAGCTCACGGCGGAGAAACCGGGCCGCCGCGGCAAGGAGCTTCTCCCGGGAACGTTCCGCGGGCGCCCGGGAAAGGGCGTAGTCGTGAATGTTCTCCATATCCAGGGCATTGGGGGTGATGACATCGGGGGTCCGGGAGAGGAAGTTCTTCGCCTCGGCGGCGGTGATCTCGCTCACCGTGGTGAAGCAGTCGGCCTCCCGGGCCGTGACTGCTTCCATGGAATATTTGGCGGTTATGTTGTGGGCGCTCGCCTCCCGCTGGGGGGCGAGATGTTCCATCATCCCGTAGATGTCCACCCCGGCCCCGGCAAGGGAACGGCCGAGGATCGTGGCATGGGTCGTAAACACCGTTCCCGCCTCGGGAACGCGCTTTTTCAGATAGAGCAGACCGGCGCCGGTCATCCACTCGTGAAAGTGGGCGACGGCGGCAAGGTTGTAGGGGCGGACGGCAAGGTTGTAGATCGTCTCGATGACCTCCCCACAGGCAAAGCTGAACATGACGGGTTCGACGTAATCCCAGCCGCCGGCGATGGAATCGACGCCAAAGGCCTCCCAGAGCCGAAACAGGAGCTGGTCCTTGTCATATTTCTTGCCGGCGCTCACCAGAATCGCCTTGGGCTCCCCGAATATTTTCCACCGGCCGAAGCGACAGGGGATATCCTTGATCGCCGTCCCTTCTCTTATCTTCGCCCAGCAGTCCTCGTCGGTCTCCTCGAAATCCACATTGGTCTTCAGATCGGGCCCCAAGAGGATATAGCGGTCCCCATAGACATTCAGCGCCTCCCGCAGTTTGCTGGCGATCACGGTGTAGATGCCGCCAACCTTGTTGCAGACCTCCCAGCTCACCTCGAACAGATAACCGTCGCGGACTTCCGTCATGATCCTTTTTCCTTTCCCACCCTCCTGGAAAAATCGTCCAGGATATTCATGTAGTTGATGTAGGCGTCATAGGGGGACGGATAGGGGTTGAAATACCTGTGCACATCCCCGTCGGCGCACCATTTCGTACACATATAATAGAAATGGTCCGAGGTCTGGAGCCGCCGCCACTGCTCCGCCAGGTCCCGGTCCCCCTTTGCCGCCACCGCCTCCTCCAGCCCGTAAAGGGACTCCAGTGCATCCCGCTGCATGGCATTGCCCCGCCAGGCCGTAAGGTCCCGTTCCGTGTCGGCCCAGGAACAGAACCCCGGCACGGACAGCACTCCCGCCGGCTTCCGGGCCGCCGCCTCCCGGGGCGTCACGAAGGCGAAATCCGCCCCGGCGAGGATTTCCCCCGGCAGCGCTTTCAGAAAGGAGAAGATCCCCGTCTCCCGCCATTGATGCTCGCCCCAGGTCTCATAGTCCATGAACAGGTTGATCACGGCCTCCGGACCTTGCAGCCCGTGAAGCCAGTGGGCGTACTTTTCCGCGGTCAGGGGGTAACCCTCCCAGCCTCGCCGGGAAAAGCGGAAGGAAATGTCGTCGGAAAGTCGGTAATTGCGAGGCAATACACGGATTTCCCCGGCGACGGCCGCCTCGTAAACCCGGTTCGGATCCCCCGGCCCCAGGACGGCCGCCGCCCCTTCGGCAAGGATCGCCCGGTACCCCATCTCCGCCGCAGCCGCCGCCAGGTCGTCGCTGTAGATCAGCTCCGTGGCGCGAAATGTCTCTCCCTCCTGGCCGAAGAGCTCCGCGATCCACCGGCGGTGCCGGTCAACCTGGCCGCGGAATTCCCCATCGCTGTATAAAAAGGCCAGGGAATGATAATAGGTCTCGTTGAGAAACTCCACGCATCCCGTCCCGGCAAGCGCTTGAAAGCTCTTTATGACCTCCGGATGAAAACGCTCCAGTTGATCGAGAAGCACCCCCGTTATGGAGAAGGACAGGCGGAACTTCCCTCCGTGCCGATCGATCAGCCTGAAAAGGAGGTCATTGGCGGGAAGATAGCACTTATCGACGACTTTGTCCAAAATCTTCCTGTTGCCGGCCTCATCTTCGTAATCATGCTCCCGCCCGATCGCGAACGCCGGATAGCGCCGCAGGCGTCGGGGTTGGTGGACCTGAAAGTAAAGGCAAACGGCGGTCATGCATTCATCCCCGCCGGAGGCGCGCCGTGTATCGGTTGGCCACCGCGCCCCGGCGCCACCCGCCACCCGCCGGGTGAATCGTCGGTTCCCTCAGACGGGCCTGCCGACTTTTCTCTCCGTATTCACTCACGAATAACCTCCTCCTCCCGGTGGAAATGGACATGGGAGTCGGGACACGGACGACAGATCATAACGACTTGTACACGGCAACAATCTTCCGGGCCACGGCTTCCCAGCGCAGTCCCCGTAGTTCCTCCCGGCCCCGGACGACCATCTCCCCCGCCAGCGGCGGATATTTGAGGATGGCGATCATCTTTTCGGCCAGGGCGTCCACATCCCAAAAATCCACCTTCAGGGCGTGTTTCAGGACCTCGGCCACCCCGGACTGCCGGGAAACGATCACGGGAACGTCGTACATCATCGCCTCCAGGGGGGCGATCCCGAAGGGCTCGGAGACACTGGGCATCACATAGAGATCCGCACCGGCAAAGGCCTCCTCCACCTGCCGGCCCTGGAGGAAGCCGGTGAAATGAAAACGCCTGCCGATCTTAAGTTCGGCAACCTTTTCCACCATCTCCGGCATCATATCCCCGGAGCCGGCCATAATAAAGGTGGTCTCTGGCATCTCCTTGAGGACCCGGGCGGCGGCCTCGACAAAGTATTCCGGCCCCTTCTGAAAGGTGATCCGCCCCAGGAAAAGGACCCGCTTTTCTCCGTCTCCGGCGGGGACGCCATAGGCCTTTCTCCCCTCCGCCGCCGTCACGGCGTTATGCACCACGGCGATCTTCTCCCGGGCGATCCCATAGTGCCGGACGATCATCTCCTTCGTGTAATTACTGACCGCAATGACCCGGTCGGCCGCCTCCAATCCCCGGCGTTCCAAGGCGCAGATCTCGCTGTTGACCCCCGCGCCGCTCCGGTCATATTCGAGGGAATGGATATGGAGGACAAAGGGTCGCCCGGAGACGCGGCGGGCCGCCAGACAGGCGGGAACGGCCATCCAGTCGTGGCCGTGAATGACCTCGAAGCCCGTCCGGGCGGCCACGATACCCCCCGCCTCGCCATAGCGGCCGACCTCGGTGAAAAGATCGGCCCCGTAACCGCCGGCGCCGGACAGCAGGCTGTCGGCCGGCCATTCCCGGGCCGCCGGGACGCCGTTTTTCGGGGGACGAACAGTCAGATATGGATGGAGAACGAGGCGGATTGGCAAAGGGTCGGGGGCATCGGCCGACGCCGACGGGAAAGACCGGGCCGCGGCCGCCGCACCGAGGACCGCAGACGCCGAAACGATGGTCAACCCCGGAAAGGCCGCGGCGCCTTCGCCCTGGGGCATGACAAAAACCAACTGGTGGCCGAGCCGGGCAAGCGCCCGGGTGATTCCGTGGCAGGCCGTGCCCAGGCCGCCGCTGACCAGGGGGGGAAACTCCCACCCGAACATGAGGACCCGCATGCCCATCATCCCTCCCTTCACCGGGGCTATATATGGCAGATTGTCGGTAAAAAGTAAATCATCTCGCCCGGCCGGCGATCATGGGCCGGGGCCGGCGACATATTCTCTACTCGCCGCCGCAGACCCGATCCCGACCGCCTTGCTTGGCCCTTTTCAAGGCGGCCTTCACCGCCTCCATGAGATCTCCCCACGTTTCCCCCTGATCGGGATAGGCCGCAACGCCCATGGACAGGGTGATCCGGCGCAGGTGGGAGCCGCCGCCATGGAGAGAGAGATCCCGAAGCATGGCGTGAAGATGTTCCGCCCGGCGCCGGGCGCCGGCCAGATCCGTGTCGGGGAACAAGAGGGCGAATTCATCGGCTCCGTAGCGGCAGGTCAGATCCGTATCCCGGACATTCTTCCGGAGAAAGTCCCCCAGTTCCCGGAGCGCCATGCTGCTCGCCCCATGACCGAAGGCATCGGTGAACCGCCCGAAATGGTCGATATCCATGAGGACCACCGCCAGAGGCCGCCGGGTCCGCTGGACGATCTTGATTTCCCTGGCAAGGCTGTCCTCCAGATAGCGGCGGTTGAAGCATCCCGTCAGGGCATCCCGGACGGAGAGATCGTCGATCTGCCGTCGCAGCCGGAGATTAACGAAAATCATCGTCAGGATATCCGCCGTCAGGGCCGCCAGCCTCCTTTCATCCGTCCCTTCACCCAGGGAGGCTTCCGATCCGCCGGGTTCCCAAACCTCCGCATCCGCGGCCGGGCGCGGATTACCACCCGGAAGCTGCCGGTCACCAAGCCTTTCCCCACTCCCGGCCGAGCCCTCTTCCACCGGGATCAGGACGTGGAAAACACCCAGGACATCTTCCCGGGCCGTCATGGGGATGCAGAGGGAAATCCACCGCTCCGGATCGTGATCGGAATGGGGGCAGAGGGGTTGGTCCTTTCCCTGGCGGACGCTATGGAGACGGCGACGGCGCAGGGACCAGCAATCGGCGCCGGGAAAGGGATGCCATGCCCTCTCCTCGCCCCAGGACGCCGCCGGTTCATACTCCTTCCCGGCGGCGGGACGGAGAAAAAGCGCCCCGGATTCCCCGGGAAAAAGCTGCGGCAGGAAACGGGCCGCAACGGCGA
>Ga0116160_1004636_pt1 | contig 11326 bp, 8 predicted proteins | sample AD_JPNAS2_MetaG_FD_89879 | JGI IMG/M metagenome (GOLD analysis project Ga0116160, IMG submission 89879) | Active sludge microbial communities of municipal wastewater-treating anaerobic digesters from Japan - AD_JPNAS2_MetaG | ecosystem: Engineered > Bioreactor > Anaerobic > Digestate | place...
ACCGGAGGCGATTACATCTTCTCCGCCGGAGGCGATATCAAGGAAATGTCCGCCCTGCCGGACAGTGAAATTGAGGCCTATTTCCGGTCGATTTTTGTTTGCTTAAGACGAATCAGCCTGTTCCCGAAGCCGGTTATCGCCGCGGTGAGCGGCATTGCCATCGGCGGCGGATTCAACTTGGCCGTGGTCTGCGATTTGATTGTTGCCTCCGAGACGGCCATCTTCGGACATCCGGAACTGAAGCTCGGCCTCAATCCCCTGTTCAATCCCATCCGAGGTCTGGTCGGTATGGCCAAGGCCAAGGAGATCGCCCTGCTCGGGGAGCCTATTCCAGCCAACGAGGCACTAAGGATCGGTTTGGTGAATAAGGTGGTCCCCCCGGAACGACTTATGATGGAAGTGGAGGGAATGGCCAAGGAAATTTCCCGGCGATCGGCAAAAGCCACGGAGATTGTGAAAAAGGTCTCGTCCATGGTTCCGCACCTGGAAGTGGGCGCCGCTCTTGCCCTGGAGTTCGAACTGAGCACCTTTCTGTTTTCACGACCTGAAAGAAAGACCTACATGCGAGAGTTTCTCATCTCAGAGGAGATGCGGAAGAGGAAGCGCCGCCCCAACGGTTAAACATCCCATTCATTGGAGAGGGCAAAATCGCGAAGCTGGTCGCGGCGTTTTTTATGCTGCAGTTTTTTTAGAGCCTTGGCTTCGATCTGGCGGATTCTTTCCCGCGTTACCCCCATCATTTCTCCTACCTCTTCCAGAGTAAATGGTCCGTAAATACAGGCGATCCAGGTACAGTTCAGGAAGTTTCCGCTCTTGATGCGCCACTCGCAGGTTGTGTCATGGCATTCTTCCGTAATAAGATGGCCGTATTTCTTACATTTATAGGTATTGAGCAGGGAGTTTGGATTTTTCATGTTTTTTCCTTTTTTTAGGCGGATCGCAATACAAACGAAGCGTCAATTGAAGTGGAAGATAGCGATTCCCTCCGGGTTTGTCAATAACAGGCATTTAAAAAAACACATTGTTCCGGAAAAATGAGCAAGATCGTTCCTGTATACAATGAGATGTTTATTGCCCGCCAAGTTTCCGGGAAATGTGTTTTCCCATGTCCCGGACGGTTTTCATAATGTCGTCAAGATCAGCATGCATAAACTTCCGCTCGCGCAACACCAGTTTTCCGTCAATGATCACGGTGGATACGTCCGCGCCGGAGGCAGCGTAAACGAGATGGGACGTGACACGATAAAGGGGTGTCAGATGAGGTTGATTCAGGTCGATCAGGATCAGGTCGGCTGATTTCCCGACTTCCACCGTTCCGATTTGTTGCTCCAGCCCCAGGAGTCTTGCCCCTTCGATGGTCGCCATGCGCAGCACCGTGGTTGCATCCGTGACCGTTGGGTCCGATTGTACAGCTTTGTGAACTCTGGCGGTCATACCCATTTCCCGGAACAAATCCAGATTGTTGTTGCTGGCGGCGCCGTCCGTCCCCAGGCCGACGGTGATTCCGTTCCGCAGCAGTTCGGGGACAGGCGCCATGCCGGCGGCAAGTTTCATGTTACTCTCCGGACAGTGGGCAACTTTGATCTTTTGTCGGGAAAACAGATTGATTTCCTGATCGGAAAGCCAGTTGGCGTGTAGGGCGATGGTGTTTTTATCAAGAACGCCTAAATCATCCAGATAAACCCCTGGGGATTTCCCGTATTTTTCTTTAATCATTCGGATCTCGTCCCGCGTTTCTGCCAGGTGGATCAGGTATGGTACCTGCCACTGACGGGAAACCGCCTTGATTTCCTTGAGCGTTTCTCCGGAGCAGGTATAGGGTGAATGGCAGAAAAGCGCCGCATTGATCAAGGGATGGCGGTTTTGCCAGCGGTTGAGAAAGCGGTGAGCCGCTTCCGTTTTCTGCCGGGGATTGGGGATGTCCGGTGCCGGGAAATCAAGGAATCCCTGACAGACGATGCCCCGCATACCCATGTCCACCGCCGCCTGGGCGATCCGATCGACGAAGAAATAGCTGTCACAGAAAGTCGTCGTTCCGGAAAGGATCATTTCGGCCATGGCCAGAAGCGATCCGGCGTAGACGGTCTCCTTGTTCATAAACCGCCCTTCAGCGGGGAAAATGAAACCGTTCAGCCAATCCATCAGCGGTAGATCGTCTGCCAGTCCCCGGAGCAGCACCATGGGCAGGTGGGTATGGGTGTTGACGAGACCGGGCATGAGAAGTTTTTTCCGCCCGTCAATCTTTTCGCGGGTTGGTTCCAGGTTGTCCGCACCTGCAGGATGATTCTTGCTCCGGATAAAGCTGATTAATCCATCGCGGATGCCGATATCCGCGCAGGCAATGAGCGACGGGCGTTCCAGCATAGTCAGGACGCAGACGTCGGTGATGAGGATGTCGAGAATTTTCTCCGAGGGTCCCGTCATGGTGCCGTCATGTTCAGACTGTTTTTGATTCGTTCGGCGATCCGGCTGACTTCCGTCATGATGTTTTCCTCATTGATGGTTGTAAGCCGCCGTTTTTCCATGACAACCTGGCCGTGGATGAGGACCGTATCCACGTCGGAGCCGTTGGCGGCATAGACGAGATGGGAATATGCGTGGTACATCGGCGTCAGGTGGGGTTTGTTCGTATCGATTACGATGAGATCGGCCTCCATGCCGGGTTTGAGTGATCCGATCCGGTGCCCCATGCCCAGAACCTCCGCACCCCGGCAGGTTGCCATGCGCAGCACCGTTCCGGCGGGCATGGCGGTCGGGTCCAGGCGAGCCAGTTTGCCGAGTTTGGCCGCCGAGTCCATTTCCTGAAACATATCCAGATTGTTGTTGCTGGCGCAGCCGTCCGTACCCAATCCGACAGAAATGCCTTTACGGGTCATGTCCGCAACCGGTGCAATGCCGGAGGCGAGTTTCATGTTGCTTTCGGGGTTGTGAACAACCTTGCAGCCGTGATCGGCGAAAATGGCCATGTCCTCGTCGTCCAGATAGACGCCGTGAAAGGCAATAAAAGAAGGATTGAGAAGCTGCAAAGCTCTTAAATAATGCGAGGCCTTCATTCCCAGTTTGTTGTTCAATAACTGGTTTTCCCCCTGGCTTTCAAGAAGATGCATGGCCAAGGGGATACCGTATTCACCGGCCAGGGCCTTGGCTTCCAAGAGCAGGGATTCACTGCAGGTATAAAGGGCGTGGGGTTCCACCACGATGTTGACCAGGGGATCTCCCGCCCATTTTTCGATCAGACGTCGTGTATAAGTTAGGCCTTCTACGGGCGATTTGGCGTTCGGTGAGGGGAAATCGAAGAGCACTTCGCCGATGAGACAGCGTACACCCGCTTGTTTTGCCGCGCGGGCGGTTTCCTCTTCGAAGATGTACATGTCACAAAAGGTGGTCGTGCCGGACTTGATCATTTCTGCGCAGGCCAGGAGGCTTCCCCAATAGGCCAATTCAGGATCAACGTTTTTTGCCTCCGCCGGAAAGATATAGTTGTTGAGCCAATCCAGCAATTCCGTGTCGTCGGCGATACCCCGGAAGCAGGTCATGGCGGCGTGGGTGTGCGCGTTGATCAGGCCGGGCATGACGATGCCGTTGTTTGCGTCAATGACCTTCTTTCCCTGATAACGGGGGACGAGCGCTTTTGTTTCCCCCAGTGCGAGAATTTTTCCGCCTCTGATGGCGACCCAACCGTCGGGTATCAGCCGATCGCTTTCATCGAGGGTCAGAATTCGGCCGTTTTTGATGAGAACATCGACATCTTCCATAAAAATACTTTCCGGAGATTTTTTTACGTACCGAACCGCATGGGGGATCGGCGTTGCCCTTTATTGGTGCCAAGGGTTTGTTCGGCAGCTTGTTCCTGTGATTACCACAGGATCAGACTTGACATCAATCAATATCCGTTTCATATAGTTTTAACAAAATCATGTGGCGGAGAAAGGAGGGTCTGGATTGAGCCCTTCAAGAGAAGAAGCTCTGGCCCTGATGAGCCGTTATATTCAGAACGACCGGATGCGGGGACATTCATTGGCCACGGAGGCCGTCATGAGATCCTTGGCTTTGCGCTTCGGTGAAAATCCGGACCGCTGGGGTGTTGCAGGGCTTCTCCACGATCTGGATCTGGAGATGGTGGGGGGCGATTTGACCCGCCATGCCCTGGAGACGGAAAGGATACTGCAGGCGCAGGGTTATGACGCCGAAATGGTTGAGGCGATCAAACGGCATAACGACATGCTTGGATTTGTTCGGGAAACAACCTTTCAACATGCCCTGGCGGCGGGAGAAACGATTACGGGTCTGATTACGGCGACAGCGATGGTTTATCCCGACAAGAAACTCGCCGGCGTGAAGGCAAGATCGGTGGTCAAAAGAATGAAGGAAAAGGCCTTTGCCGCCTCGGTCAATCGTGACACCATCCTCGAATGCGAGAAAATAGGCATACCCATCGCCGAATTCGCGGAGATTTGTCTGGCAGCCATGCAGGGCATCAGCGACGACCTGGGATTATAAGTTAGGGCATTACATATTAAAATAGCAGAGAAAGGTACGGATCAGGCCGGTATGGACGAAAAACGAACGGTTTTTATCCCTTCGTCGGGATCGACGGAAGATCATCTGGCGGGTCTGCGGGACCTCTTGGTGCGACTGGAAAGCCCCTATCACCGGGGCGAGACGGTTGGGATCAAGCTTCACTGGGGGGAACGGGGTAATCTGCGGTATCTGCCGCCCCTTTTTGCCCGTGAGATTGTGACCTGGTTGCGGGACCAGGGGGTGGGGGCGTTTATCTTCGATACGACGGTGCTGTATTCCGGGGGGAGAAGAAACGGGACGGACGCCCTGCGGACAGCAGCCGAACATGGTTTTACCGAGGATTACCTGGGTTGTCCGGTGGTAATCGCCGATGGTCTGGACGGACGGGATCTCGTTGATTTGCCCGCCGGATACAAGCATTTTCAGACGGTGCAGGTGGCCGATATCTTTGAAAAAGCTTCCGGGTTTTTCATTTTTTCCCATTTCAAGGGGCACCTGGAAGGCGGATTCGGCGGCGCCGTCAAGAATATTTCCATGGGCTTTGCCTCCCGGGCGCAAAAACAGCGCATGCACAGTGACGTCAAACCCGTCCTGATCCGTAACAGTTGCACCCGCTGCGGGACCTGTGTCGAAGTCTGTCCCACCGGGGCTGCCCAATGGGGGGGCGATGGTTATCCCCGCTACGATCTGGATATGTGCATCGGTTGCGCCCAGTGCATCGGCCTGTGCCCGGAATTAGCGCTTCAGATCAGCTGGGAAACCGATGTATCGGTTTTTCAGGAGAAACTGGTTGAGACGGCCGCCGCCGTCTGGCGGGCGATCCAGGGGAAAACCCTTTTGATTAACGCGCTGTTGAACATCTGCACCGAATGCGACTGCCTGCCGGGTGAGCATCCGCTGATCGCGCCGGACGCCGGTTTCATCGGCGGTTATCATCCTGTTATTTTGGACGGTGAATCCTTAAAAATCGTCGGGTCCTGTCACCTGGATCGAGCCCATCCGGGTATTCCCTGGAAAAGGCAGTTTAGTTACGCCGAAGAAATTGGCTTTACTTGATGGATATATGTTTTCAGCTTTTTTCCGCTCTGCATGGAGTACCGTGAACAAGGCGATTTTAATCGCCTCTAATCAATTTATGCTTTCATTTCACCTGGGTATCTGATAAGGTCGCCCACCGCAAACAAAATGGAAAGTCGCCGATGTTTTGCCGCAGACAATCAGGCATGAACGCGGATGTGTGCACAGAACCCATTCATCTGGGAGATATCGGAGCGGCCGCCCGGAGCAAGACGTGGTAGTCAGGGGTTATGGTTGAGAAACTGAAGCACGAAACCTGGGGATCCAAACTGGGGATTATTCTGGCCGTGGCGGGCAGCGCCGTGGGCCTGGGAAATTTTCTGCGTTTTCCCGTGCAGGCAGCCAACAACGGCGGCGGCGCTTTCATGATACCCTATTTCATTTCCCTGTTCCTGATCGGCATACCGCTCATGTGGATCGAATGGGCGATCGGACGTTACGGCGGCGTTCACGGTCATACGACGGCGCCGGGCATGTTCCATCGTCTCTGGGACAACCGTCTGGGAAAGTATTTCGGTGTCATCGGCATCTTTGGTCCCATGGTCATTTTCATTTATTATGTTTATATTGAATCCTGGCTGTTGGGCTACAGCTTCTACTCCCTGACGGGGGTTCTGACGGATATTCCGGATAAGGAATCCATGGCGAAATTCCTCTCCGCCTACCAGGGACAGGAAATTAACGCCTATTTTCAGAGTCCGGCGCCAGCGTATCTATTCTTTCTGATAACCATATTGTTAAATATCACCATCATCTTCCGGGGTGTCCGGAGAGGTATTGAGAGCCTGTGCAAAATCGCCATGCCCATGCTTTTTCTGGCCGCTGTGATTCTTGTAATCCGGGTTGTAACCCTCGACCCGCCATACCCGGACAAACCCGATTGGAATATCTTGAATGGCTTTGGCTACCTGTGGAATCCGGACTTTTCAGCCCTCTTGAATGCAAAGACCTGGCTGGCTGCCGCCGGTCAGGTCTTTTTTACATTAAGCGTAGGCATCGGGGTGATCCTGACTTATGCCAGCTATCTCAAACGAGGGGACGACATCGCCCTTTCGGGATTAACGGCCGCTTCGACCAACGAATTTGCCGAAGTCATTCTGGGTGGAAGCATCGTCATTCCCCTGGCTTTTGCCTTTTTCGGTCCCGTGGACATGAAGGAGGTCGCTTCGAGCGGCGCCTTCAATCTGGGGTTTGTGTCCATGCCTTTTATTTTTTCGAAAATATCTCTGGGAGCGCTGTTCTCCTTTTTGTGGTTTTTCCTTTTGTTTCTTGCGGGTTTGACCTCGTCCATATCTCTCATCGAACCGGCCGTGGCTTTCGTCCGGGATGATTTTCAGGTCGACCGCAAGAAAGCGGCGGCTATCATGGGGGCGATTGCCTTTATCCTCTGCCAGCCGGCGATTTTCTTTTTGGGACACGGTGTGGTCGACGAACTCGATTTTTGGGGGGGAACCTTCTGCCTGGTCCTGTTCGGCACGATTGAGGCTATCCTTTTTTCCTGGGCTTTTGGAATTGACCGGGCCTGGGAGGAAATTCACCATGGAGCGCAGCTGAACATCCCAAAAATCTACAAATGGATCATCAAATACGTGACACCGGTGTTGCTCCTGATTATTCTCGGCACATGGATCGTGCAGCAGGGTTTATCGACGATCATGATGGAGAATGTCAAGGATGGGGATGCACCCTATGTGTTCGGTACCAGAATCGGCCTGATGGCTTTGTTTGTTGCATTGGCGGTGCTTGTCAGGATATGGCATAAAAAAACGTTCAAGGGAGGCGCTGACAAATGACGTTATTTGGTTGGCTTTTCATGGCCATATCCTGGACACTCATTATCGCCCTGTTGGTATTTTGTTTTTCCCGTGTGCTGAGGGAAAAGGAAGAAGATTTATAGTGACTACAAGTCGATGACGCAAGAAAAAATGATCCAATATGCATAAAATAACTGAATTGTGAGATAAGAAATGACAGTTGAAACGGACAGGTTGAACGATCAGAACGAAGAAAAAAGTTTTGCCCAGCTACTGGAAGAATCGGGCGTCGGACGGGATTACCTGCGTCCGGGGCAGAAAGTGGATGCGGTGATTGTCAAGATTACACCCGAATGGATCTTTCTTGCCCTGGGCGGGAAAAGCGAAGGCTATTTGGATCGGCGCGAACTGCAGGATGAAGAGGGAAATCTGACGGTTAAGGAGGGGGATCGCATTTCCGCCTATTTTCTTTCTTCAAAGCACAACGAAAAACTCTTGACTACGAAAGTCGGCGGCGGCGAGGCGGGGCAGTCGTTTCTGGAGGAAGCTTATCAGAATGGCATTCCTGTTGAAGGTTTTGTGGAAAAAGAGATCAAGGGCGGTTACGAGATAAAAGTGGTAGGGAATACGAGGGGATTCTGTCCCTATTCCCAGATGGGTTTGCAGAAAACGGACGATCCCCAGGGGTATATCGGTAAAAAAATGACTTTTCGGATCGTAGAATACGGCGAAAAGGGACGGAAACTGGTTCTATCCAGCCGGGCGATACTGGAAGAGGAACAGCGGCAACATCGGGAACAGCTCAAGGAAAACCTGAAAGAAGGCATGCTTCTGAGGGGAAAAGTTGTTTCATTGGTTAATTTCGGAGCGTTCGTTGATCTGGACGGTATCCAGGGTTTGATTCCCATGTCGGAACTCGGCTGGTCCCGGGTGGATAATATTCATGATGTCCTGGTTGTCGGTCAGGAGGTGGAGGTTAAAATCCTCAAGCTTGACTGGGATAAAAATCAGATCGGCTTGAGTCTGAAGCAGTGCCTGCCGGATCCATGGGATACGGTGGATCAAATCGTTTTCGAGGGTTCCGTGCATACCGGGCGTATTGTACGCCTGACGAATTTCGGCGCCTTTGTCAATCTGGTCCCCGGCATTGACGGTCTGGTTCACATTTCAAAACTGGGGAAGGGGAAGCGGATCAATCATCCGGGCGAAGTGGTTGCTGTTGGTGAGGCGCTGAATGTCCGGGTGGAGAATATCGACCGGGATCAGAAGCGCGTGTCTCTGGTGCCGGTGCGTGCCGAAAAGGAAGAAAGCATCGGTCCCAGTGAGGGAGAAGATTATCGGCAGTATATGGAAAAACCGGCGACGTCCTTGGGCTCCCTGGGTGATCTATTGAAAAGTAAAACCTCTGGAGGCAAAAAGGCGAGATAAAGGAGATCTTTCTTTTCAGCGAAACTTGGCCGTTTTTTAACGATTTGCACGGCCGGATACGACTCTTTTGTTTACGGAAGATTGGTTAATTTCAAGTTTTGTTGTTCCGTTTCGTCTATGGTGCGCAACACTTGGGATCAGGTGCATGTGACGGTTAAAAAAGCAATCCATTCCGGTTGAATTTATCAGAATATGGACAGAGACAAGGGCGAAAGAAAAGAAACGACTGGTAACAGCTCACCGGCTCCGGAGGCGCTTCTGTCCTCGATCTTGGATGCCGTTCCCGATGCGGTTCTGGGCATTCGGGAGCGGGTCATCGTTTTTGCCAATCATGCCGTGGAAGCCGTATTCGGATGGACAGGCCAGGAGCTGATCGGTCAGAGTACCCGCGTCCTCTACCGCTCCGATGAGGAATATGAAGAGATCGGAGAGCGTTTTTACCCCGTTCTTGCAGAGCGAAGAACTTTTGCGGCTCAGTTTCCCTGTCGTCACCACAGCGGGAAGGACATTGTCTGCCATATCAGCGTATCCCGCATCGGGGCTGATCTCCGGGAAAAAATGATCGTTGCCGCTTATCAGGATGTGACGACGCGACTGGCGACGGAAAGTCAGCTTAACCGGATCAATGAAAACCTCGATATACAGGTACGGGAACGTACGGCGGAACTCTGCGAGTCCAACGTCAGGCTGGAGGCGGAAATCGAAAAGGGGCGGATCGATGCCGAACGCTTAAGACGTTCAGAGGAAGAAAAAGCCCTCATCTTGGACACCATGTCGGAGTTGGTGATTTATGTTGACCGGGATTTGAAGATTAACTGGTCCAACAACGCCGTCCATGAAGCCTTCAATCTGACCGCCGGATCGCCTTTCGGTCAGTACTGTTATCAGGCGTTACACCATAGAAATGAACCCTGCACGACCTGCCTGGCTCAAAAGGCTCTGCAGACAGGGAAATCCCAGGAATTGGCCGATTTTTCCTCCTATGGACGTCGCTGGCGGATCCGGGCTTACCCGGTGTTCAGTGAAAGGAAAACCCTGCTTGGTGCGGTTGAGATTGTGACCGATGTGACGAAGCGCCGAAGCGCGGAAGAAGCGCTGAGAGATCGGGAAGAGAAGTTCAGGGCCATCTTTACACAGGCGGTCAATCTGCTGGGGTTGATTGATCTGAAGGGAAGGCAGGTGGAATTGAATGATGCCTCCACCGCCTTTGTCGGGGTCACGCCTGCGCGTCTCATCGGGAACTTCTTCTGGGAGAATCCATGGTGGAGTCACAGTCGGAAGGAACAGCAGGCCATCCGAGAATCCATCCAGCGGGGGGTAAAAGGTGAAATCTCCGCTTTTGAAACCACCTGCCGCGACCATGTCGGTATGATTCATCATCTCGATTATTCCTTGAAACCGATCCGGGATGCCCGAGGCCGTGTGAAAATGCTGCTGGCCGAGGGGCGGGATATAACGGATCGCAAGGAGATGGAGGAAATTATCCGGGAGTCCGAAAGCAACTACCGGACGATTTTCGAAGCGGTCCACGACGGTATTTTTGTACAGGATCTGAAAAGCGGTGAAATTCTGGATGTGAATCTCAAGGGATTGGAAATCTTCGGGTATCGTTCCAAGGCGGAAATTCGCGGGCTCACCCTCGGTGATTTCAGTATGGAAGAGCCGCCCTACACAGCCGATAATGCATTGAATTATATTCGCAAAGCTGCAGCGGAGGGGCCTCAGGTTTTTGCCTGGCAGGGCAGGAAAAAGGATGGCGAACACGTTTGGCTGGAGGTCAGTCTTAAACGAACGTCTCTGAGAAAGCAGGATTGTATCATTGCCGTTGTCCGTGACATCAGTGAGCGCAAACGGGAAGAAGAGGAGAAGAAAAAACTCGAAATTCAGATTCAGCAGGCTCTAAAAATGGAAGCCATCGGTACCTTGGCTGGTGGGATTGCCCATGATTTCAATAATTTGCTTATGGGCATTCAGGGCTATACGTCCCTGATGCTTTTGAACGCCGAACCGAAGGAACCGTGTTACCAGCGCCTCAAGGCCATTGAACAGCAGGTCTTAAACGGCGCCGATTTGACGAAACAGCTCCTCGGTTTTGCCCGGAGGGGCCGTTATGAAGTGAAGACGACGGACTTAAACGAACTGGTTCGGCGGACGGCGTCCATGTTCGGTCGGACGAAGAAAGAAATAAGCATCCGGGAAAAGTATCATGAAGGTCTCTGGGCGGTCGAGGTGGACCAGGGACAGGTCGAGCAGGCTCTGCTCAATCTCTTTGTCAATGCCTGGCAGGCCATGCCGGGAGGGGGTACCCTTTATCTGGAAACCGGCAATGTTGTTCTTGATGAAACCTATGTCAAGCCTTACCAGATTGAGATAGGTCCCTATGCTAAGCTGTCCGTGACCGACACGGGCTTTGGTATGGATGGAAAAACGCGTCAGCGCATCTTTGAACCTTTTTTCACCACGAAGGAGATGCGGCGCGGAACCGGCTTGGGGCTTGCGTCCACCTACGGGATCATCAAGGGTCACGGCGGACTCATCAATGTTTA
>Ga0116160_1004647_pt1 | contig 11314 bp, 9 predicted proteins | sample AD_JPNAS2_MetaG_FD_89879 | JGI IMG/M metagenome (GOLD analysis project Ga0116160, IMG submission 89879) | Active sludge microbial communities of municipal wastewater-treating anaerobic digesters from Japan - AD_JPNAS2_MetaG | ecosystem: Engineered > Bioreactor > Anaerobic > Digestate | place...
AATAAACTCTTTCTTAATAGTATTGTTTTTAAAATTCTCAAGAAAATAAGAAAATACTGCTTTATCATATATCAAATCAGAACGAGTATGAAATTTAACAAAGTCACTAAGTTTTTCTTCATCCTCTTTTGACATTTCTTTTGCTTTTTCAGCATGTTCATTTATGACTACAATTGTACTTTCCAGATAATCTATAAATCCTTGATATTCCGATTCTGCATTGAAAGTAAACATGTCTTTTTCAACATCAAATTCAAGTGCATGGAGAAAAAGTACCGAACTTATTGTCTTAATACTCATCCACTCTTTTTCTGTATTAAGATTAAATTTCTTTTTTGCAAAATTAAGAATATAATTTCCTATAAATCCTTTCTTCATGTAGTTTTCAAACATCATATAAGGTACTTCTTTTGCAAGTTCTTCTTTTGCTACACTCCAATAATAATCCCCAAGAGTTTTTATAGTTTTACCACTATCTCTTTTACTCTTTCTTTCAAAATTTGCTTTTGCTTTTTCTTTCTTAGCTTTACCCATGTTTTTATCTCTCCTTTTTTAAAGATTTCATTATTTTTAAACTATTTTTAGTACTCTTTCTAATTTCTTTCATGTTTTCATCTTTTGAAACTGAAAATCATTCATTATATTGTGATTAACAGTACTTCCCTCAGAAAAAATGTGAACAATAGAGTTAATTTCCTTTATAGAGTTAAAGATACATTCTTTCCAGTTTACAATTGAAAAGGTTTTTATTTTATTAAAGAGATAATCAATGGATTCATTAATGAATAGTATTAATCTATCTATATCAAATTTAATTTCTTTATCTTTATTAGCTTTAAGATAAAATTGTCTACAGAAAGATTTACCTGTATTTTCATAATCACAATAATATCCTTTTTTATTAGAGAATTGTTGTGAGAATAAGCAAGAGTATAGAAGAATATCTGAAATTCGTTTGTAAACATTTACATTTTTTAATATTTCATATTTTTCTTTGAGAAGATTGCACATGTTTCTTGAATACTGTTCACCTATGAGAAATTTATCGGTGTAATTATTACTTTTGATTGCTTTTCGATTGTGCAAATTATAGAAGAATTTACCTAAAATTTCCAGAAGAAGTATTTTTAATATTTCCATATTGTGATTAGATACTTTTTGCTTAGTATTAACAAGTATTTGAATAAGCACTTTTTTGTGAGTTACTTTATTTACAACTGCTAAAGGAATTTTATCTATATTGGAAAAGTATTCTTGTACTTTGTTAACATCATATTTGATTGATTGAGAATTATAATTTTTATATAGAGATTTTATTTCCGATTTTATGGTCTTATGATTGGATAAAACATCTTTAGAACCTTTTCCTTTGAGAATTACAAGATCAAAACATTCTTCCTCAGATAAATTATGTGATTTTGCAAAAGAAACAAAAAAAGGCATTTTACAAAATCTTTCACCCGAATATAAATCAAATTTTTCATCTTGAAGAAATTGTTCATAGCTCATATTAGAAAGTGAATTGTTTATAGTTTCTCTACAATAGATTTCATTTATAGCTTTTTCTTTTGTTGTATTTACAGAATAACTTTCACACTCAAAACCTTTTGAAGTATCATAAGCAAGAATTGTTTCTTGAATACAATTTTGAGAATTATTATTATAGTCCGCACTCGTACTGTATTTATTATCAAGAACAGTATAGTCATAACTTATAGGAAGTCTCATTTTTAAAGGTGATTCTACAAATTTAGAATATTTATGAAGTGATTTTTTATAATCTTTAATTAATTTTTTCTTTTCAGATATAGTTAAGGCGGTATTAAGTTTAATAAATAAATGATAGCCATAAGAATAGGAATTTTCCTGAAAGATTATATTATCTTTTCCAAAAAAATCTAATGTAGATTGATAAGTTTCAAGCATAAGTAAAGTGTTTTTATTATCATGGTTGTCAATGTCTATAACAAGAACATTTGATTTCTCTTTGAAATAACACCCTACATTTTTATTTATTTTATTTATATTTTTTCCGGCTAATTCTGATTCAAGAATATTATCAATTACCGAGTAATGATAATCAGTTGAAAGTATATCTGAAAAGATATGATTGATTATTAAAGAAATTTTACTTACATAAATATTTTTTTTATAATATTCTTTTGTTTTTCCATTATATAAATCATTTTCCAATACAATTAAATTATTGTCAAAAGGTGTTGTTTTATTTTCTGTCCATGAAGTGTTTACATGATTTCTTACTTTTTTTGTTTTTTGAAAAATAAAATTATTTTTTAAATTATAACCAAGACTTTCCAAGAATTTAATTATTTCAGGATATTTGTTTTTGACATAGTTATGATGTTTTGAAACAGGCAAGGATTTCAAATCATTATTAAGGTCTTTTATGAACTTAGAAAACTCCTCAGTATGTTCTCTATCATAAATAGGACATTTACTTTCATAATATTTCGTTTGGTAACTCGTTTGTCATCACCTCAATTTAAAAATGAACACAAAAAAACCTCCAAAAACATAGTCCAAAATTAAAATTTCTTTTAATCTTGTACACCCACTATGTTTTTGAAGGCTTATTCGTTTTTAAAATTTTAAAACTACAAAAAAGGGTGTTGGTCTTTTGTAGTTCTAAAATCTATCTTTTATATTAGTATCACCAAAAAGTTAAATATTTCAAAATATCCTCATTTTTTTAAATTTTTTTTCAAAAATCCAAATTTTTTTCACTTTTTTATGTCTTTTCATTAGTACACATTGAAAAATACCTCAAAATTTCTGAAAATTAAGAAGAAAAATGAAAAAGTACTTGATTTTTTTCAAGCAATTTTTTCAATGTTTTGTTAATTGTACTAAAAAGTACAAAATTATTAAGGTGTCGCCAAGTGGTAAGGCAATAGTTTTTGGTACTATCATCGGTGGTTCGACCCCACCCACCTTAGCATAGTGTACTAAAAATGCACTAAAAATTTTAATTTAAACTGGAGGAGATACATTTATGAGTATCCTACAAGAACAGCTTGAACAGCGAAAAAAGCAGGAAGAACAGAAAAAAAGAGCAAAAGAAAATTCAGGAAATTTTCAGGGATTTGATGAACTCTCTTACTGTCCCATTACAAAAGAGGAAACAGTTTTTAGAATTGTTGGAAAGCCTTTTCCTTACAATGACCCTACTAACCGAAAACCTACTGACATTAAAATGATTATGCAGTCAGAAATTGTAAAGGAAGATAAAAAGGGGTATGTCAAATTTAATTTTCCTTATCATTATGATGACACAAAAGGTGATTATGTTTTAGATAAAGATTTTATTCTCACCAAAGTAATTAATAAGGTTAAAGAAGGTCGATGGGAAAAATATCCTGAAGGAAAAGTAAATGAGCTAACTGGTAAAAACGGAGAGTATATTCATTATTATAAAGATACCGAAGTTTATAAAATAATTGTAGATAAAGTAGGTAATGCAAAAATTGGTGAAAAATTTCCTAAGAATTTTTATCCCTCAAAACGTGTAGTAATAAATGTTATTGATAGACATGATTCGTGGTGTAAGGATAATAAGCATACAAAAATTCTTACTTCAAAACATGAAGGTTTTTCAATTAAAGACAGTAAAACAAATCAGGATATTACAATATTCTATACGGATACAGGTATCCCTAAAACTACTTATGACAAAATTGTAGAATATCATGCAAAAGGAACAGGAAATTTTGATGTTGATACAATTGTAAAAAAAGTAGAAAAAGATTATACAGTTGCGGATATTACAGATGCTTGCCCTAAATTTATTACTCAGAAAAGTAAAGACATTGGTTTGGATTCTGATTTGACAGATGAAGAAAAATCTTATGAACTTTATGACTTTGATAAATATTTTCCTTATGCTTCTTCAGCAACAAAAATTAAAAAGTGGCTTTCATGGCTAATAAAAAAAGTAGATGCTCAAACAGGTTCAAATTTTATGGTTGAACTTGAAGCACTTGCTAAAATTGAAGAAGATGAAAGAAATGCAAAAAAAGAAGCACAGGCAGAAAAGGAACAGGTAGAAGGGGAAGAAGTTTCTGATGATGTAAAAGAAATGGAAGCACCTGTTAAAGAAGAACCAAAACCTGAAGTAAAACAAGAAGAACCTAAAAGAAGAAGAGTTGAAGAACCTAAGAAAGAAGAAACAAAAGAAGAAATTTCTTATGTGAAATACTTTCCTTCTTATGATAAACTTTCGGATGAAGAAAAAGCTTCTCTTTTAAATGCTTTATCAGAAATTAAAGATGGTATTCCTCTTTTTAATAATAAAGAGGGGGAACTTCTTGGATGCAAGGATGAAAAATGTAAATTTCCAAATTCTGAAATAGATACTATTTTTCCAGAAAGTATTTTTACTTGTCCGGTATGTGGTATCAGATAATTTTAACAAGGGGGTTAAATACCCCCTTTACTATTTTAGGTGGTATAATGATTGAATTTGAAGATTTTATAAAAAAGTGTGAATCGGGTTTTTGTTTAAGACAAACAATAAAAAGTAAAAGGTGTATTACAAAAGGCAAACAAGAAGATTGTTATAAAAAATACATTTTAAAATCAGAAAAAGATGTAGAAAAAAGAAAACAAAAAGAAGTGACCCCTAAGTGGGAAGAATTGAAAAGAGAGATTTTAATTCGTGATAAAAATGAATGCCGTTTTTATGCAATTGCTACTAAAGAGGAAAGAGAAGTAATAGATAAAATGATTTTAGAAAATCCTAAATTAGCTGTAAGAGATGGTGCTCATGTTTTGGCAAGGTCAAAATGCCCTGAAATGATTTATGATACTGATAATGTTTATACTCTTTATCGGGGGGTACATTCTGCAATTGACCATTTGATTGACCCTATAACACAAAAACCTATGAGTTATGAACAATCACAAAATTATTGGAAAAGAATTATAGGTGAACAGAAATATAATGAATTATATGAAAGATATATGCAAATACAAATAAGGAGATTTTATAAATGGGAGATTTAAAAGGGTTAATGAATGAAGCAAGTAAAAAATTTGGTGAAGGTTCTTTAATTCAAGGAAGTAATTGTACTGTATCACCAATTATTTGTAGTACAGGCTCAATTTTACTTGATTATGCCTTAGGTTGTGGTGGTATTCCTGAAGGTAAAATTATTGGTATTACTGGAATGCCTTCAGGGGGTAAAAGTTTGCTGTGTTTGCATATGGTTAGGGAAGCACAAGAAGCAGGATATAATTGTGGTTATATTGATGCAGAGAATAGTTATGACCCAATATGGAGTGAAAAAATGGGGGTTGATAATGAAAAACTTTTAATCAGCCAGCCTAATAGTGGTGATGAAGCTTTTGCTCTTGCTGATATGATGGCAAAGTCAGGGGATATTAAATTAATTATTGTTGATTCAGTAGCCGCTCTCACACCTAAAGCAGTACTTGAAGGAGAATATGACCAAAATCATATAGGACAATTAGCAAGGCTTATGAGTCAGTCACTAAATAAAATAAATTCAATTCTTGTTAAAAATAAAACAACACTTGTTTTAATTAATCAACAGAGAATGAAAATTGGGGGGTATGGTAATCCTATTACAGAACCAGGTGGGGAAGCTATTAAATTTTATGCGTCAGTTAAACTTGAAGTAAATCGTTCGGAAGTAATTGGTGATAAAGAAGATGTAGATGGATTTCTTACACGTATTAAAGTAGTAAAAAATAAATGTGGTGTTCCTTTTAGAAAGGTAGAAACAAACATTTATCTTGGTAAGAATGGAAAATATGGTATTGATAAGAATGAGGAAATTTTTACACTTGCTATAGATAATGCTATTGTTAAAAAAGCAGGGTCATGGTTTTCTTATGGGGATGAACGATTGGGACAAGGAAAAGATAATGCTTTAAAAACTGTAATAGATAATCCTAAATGGCTTGAAGAAATTACAAATGCTGTTTATGATTCTGTATTGAAAATAACAAAACCTAAAGAAAATTCATTTAACGCTAAAATTAAAGAAGCTATTTCTACAGATACTAAAACTACAAAACGCCGTTCAAAAAAAGAAGAAGGAATAATTGGCGTTGAAGAAATATCAACACCTGTAGAAGTTAAAACTGAAGAAGTTATTGAAGCAGAAACAGTAGAAGAAAATTAAAAAATGGTTTGACACCAAATAATAGAAATGTTATTTGGTGTTCAACACTATTCAAGGAGAAAAAAGGTGAAGATAAACATACTTGAAATTAAAAACTTTAAAGCAATTAAACATATTCTATTTGATAATAATAGTAAGGTAAATCTTATAACAGGAGAAAATGGTAATGGTAAATCATCTATTCTTGATGCTATAAGATATATTTTAACAGATGAACTTGATGACAAAATATCATCTTTTGTAAGATGGGGTACTGAAAAATTTGAAATACTTTGTGTTTTTGAACATAAAGGAATTGAATATACTCTTGAAATAGAAGGAAGTAAGGGTGCTAAAAAAAGATTAACATTTAATGATGAAGAATATTTTAATTCGGAGGCTACCTCTAAATTGAGAGATATTATAGATTTTGAATTAACAAAGTTTTCTGCTATAAGTGAACAAGGGAAAACAGCACAGTTATTATTTCAGAAAAAAACAGAAAGACTTAATACTCTTTCTCGGATATTAAAAATTGATTCAATCAATGAATCTTCTGAAAATGTAAAAGAAGAAGTAAGAAAAATTAGAGAAAACGTTAAAGTACTTGAAGCAGAATTGATTTCTCTTGAAAATGCAGAGTTTTCTTTAATGGATGAAATTGCTCTACCGGATATTGATGAAGTTAAAAAAGAATTTGAAGTTATAGAGAAAGAAAAAGAAGAATATAATAAAAAACAAAAGGAATTGGATAAAGAAATTTCAGAAATAAAAGAAAATATTTCAGAAATTAAATTAAATTTTGAAAAGAAAAAGAATGAAAGTATTTCTAACATTAAAACAGAAATAATAAATCTTGAAAATAAACTTAAAGAAATTAAGCGCAAGAAAAATGAATTTGATTCAGCAGTAATTTCAAGTAAGACAATACAAGATGAAATTAAAGACATAGACAATAGTGTAGAAGAAATAGCAAAAAAAATTAAAGAAGTAATAAACCCTTCTCAATCTGAAGAGTATGTACAACAAATATACACTAAGAAAATTGAAGTAGAACAGAATATAAAATCTATTGAGAAGGAAATAAAATCTCTTAAAGATAGAAAATGTCCTTATACTTTTGATTGTGAAAAACTTGAAGGTGTGGATGTTTCTAAATATGAAAAAGATTTGGAATCAAAAAATACTGAATTAGTAGAACTTGATACAAATTATAAACAGCTTTCTGAAGAGATAAAGGAGTATAAAGAAACTTTAAAGTTTAATTCTCAAATAGAGAAACAAATTTTAGATGCGGATATTAAAATTTCTCTTAAAAAGGAAAGTATTAAAAAGTATCAAGAAGTCATAGACAATTATGTAGAAGAAGATTATTCTGATACAGAATCTATAATTAAATTAAAAAAAGAAGAAATAGAATCTATTGAACATCTTTTAACAATTGAAAGAGATAAACAAATCGAAGTACTACAAGAAAGAATAAATAATCTTTTGGAAAGAGAAGCTTTTTCAAAAGAAAAAAAATATACAGATTTAAAGAATAAAATTCTTTTATATGATAATCAGGTAAAAGAATTAGAAAGAATTAAATTGTTTAATGATGAAGTTTTAAAAAAGAAGTCTAAGAATGAAAGGATTGTTTCTGTTAAAAAACGAGAGCTTGAAAGTAAAAGAAAAGAAATAAATCTTATGGAAGAAGTAAGAGATGCCTACAAAGATTTTTCAGCTTATAGAATAAATAAAGGTGCTGAACATATTAAAAATCGAATGAATAGTATTTTCCAGAAAGGTTATGGAAAATATGAAATTACTTTTGAACAGGATAAATCCGGTATAGATTTCTTTTATAAGGAAGTTGGAAGTGATATACTTAATAATGTAGTAATGGCAAGTGGACAGGAAAAAGCAGTTTTAGCGGTAGCAAATAGATTAGCTTTATGTTCACTTCAAAATCTTGGAATACTTGTGTTAGATGAAGTAGATAATAATGCTTCGGATGAAAATAGTGTTAAATTATTTCAAACTATACTAAATGAAAAAGGATTTAATCAAATATGGATTATAAGTCATTGTAATGCTACAAAAGAATATCTTAATAATTTAGTAGAAACTACAAACTACAATATTGTAGATGGACAAGTAGAGAATTAAAAAAAGGAGAAAAATAAATGAAGGTATTAAAATCAGAATTAAATTTTATTGATTGGTATAGTAAATTTGCTAACAATAAAAATTTAATGAATGACAAAATTCAGTTTATAGGAAAAGCTGAAACAAAAGAAGTGTTTGTTATAAACGATACAGGCACAAGCATTCTATACACATTGATTTCAAAGGATATTGAAAAAGATTTTATTTCCGTTTATCCGGTTAATGAATTTACTTCAATTCTAAGTGGAATTAAAGATGATGTAGAAATTGAATTGGCAGACAATACAATTAAATTTGGAAAAAGCAAATATGAATTTCCATTGTTTGATGTAATTCCGTCAGAATTTAATCATTATAGAGAAAAGATTGAAAATGAAGAGGTAGCTTTCACACTTGATAATATCTCAATGTTTCCTGAACTTGGAAATTTTGTAGGTGCAGTGGAAGATAATCTCAATGGGGTGATTCATTATTCAGGTCATTATATTGCAAGCAATCAGAAAAAAGCTACTGCAATATTTAATAGAAATTCTGAAAATGTTATACCAGAAGGTTTTAGTGTGGCTTATGATGTATTTACTTTTCTATCTTCATTGAAAATTGAATCAATAGGTATTAAAGAATTTGAAGATTTTTATTCTTTTAAAGTAAATAATACTGTTTTTGTTTTGAAAAAATCAAAAAATATTAGACTACCAAATCTTCTTGAACCAGATAAAAAAGCAAGATACAACAATGAATTTTCTATTGAAATAGATAAGGCAGAATTTAAAAATATTCTTAATCGAATTAAAATTATATCTAAAGACAATATAGACACTCGTTTGTTTTTCACTTGTAAAGAAAATGAATTGGTTATTGAGTCTAAAGATGGAAAGTATGCAGTAGAAAAATTAAATGTTTCTTATAGTACTGAACTTGAAGAATTTTCTTTTATTCTTTCTACAGAATGGGTACTTAAAATTATTAATTGTATTACAAGTAAAAGTTTGAAGATGATGTGTAGTTTGGAAAACAAAGTAATCAACTTTATTGGTGATGATACTAACAAACTATATATACACAATATCTTTAGACGTGATTAACATATAGAGCAAGGGGGCTATGCGGTTTATGAGTGAAAGAAATTTGAATTTTTGGTTGACTGATAAAGAATTTATATCAAAGTCTAAATACAATGACTTATACTATCTTGAAGGACTTTGTTATCGCATAGCTTCCTTTCTTAAAAACACACCTATTCATGTTATTACAATTTTAGATAATACCGAAATGTCTATTGGTTTTTCCATAGGTACAAATAAAAAATATTATCCTATAAGTAATGATATATCATTTTATGATTATATAACAGAAGTTGAAAAATGGCTTAAAACATTCTATCCTTCCTTTGATTATATGGAAGAATTAGAAGTTGAACTTTCTGAAGAAGAAATGAAAACAAAAATAAAAGAAGGAATGAATCTTAACGATGTTCTTTTGCTAAGAAAAAAATCTTATGTAAGACATTATGGTGTAGTAGAAAAAATATATCTTAAAGATGATTGTTTTCTTCTTAACTATAATGGTAATTTAGAAAAAAGAACATCTATATGTACAACAAATGCCGTTCCTGTAAGTAAATTTATGGAGAAACTAAGAACTCTTTCAGAAAAAGAAAGATATGAATATATAAAAAATGATTCTGTAAAATTACATGATATTACAGAAAAACAAATTGAAATTGATTATGCCGGAAAGACAATGCTTAATTTCTTTGAAATTAATTATGATGTATTGAAGGAAAAATCTTTGATTAAAGTTTCAGAATTTGTTTATACATGGGGGAGATTTGTAATTAATTTCAATTCCCCTTTATTGAGAGATGACTGTATTAAACTATATAACAAATTACTAATTGGAAAAAACAATGACTGATAGGGAAAATCTTGAATTTTTGGTGTACCTTGCAATGGAAGGGAAAGAACCTCTAATTTCTGTAGGTTTGGCAAAAGAACTTTTAGGCTTTGATTATATGGAAGATTTTAGAAATTGGTGGGAAAAATATAATCTTGAAGAAACGCAGAGAAGAAGATTTCAAGAGATAAAAAAGAAAATAGCCGGATTAGGTTAAAATATCAAATATTAGGGAGTTCAATTTTGTATTATACAAGTGTAGTTACTACTGATACTGAGGCTATACAATCTATAATTGCTTTACATTTGGGTGGACAAAATATTGAAGCTGATGTTACATACAGTAAAGGAAATTTTTATAAAAAAGGGATTATCCCCCCAAAACATAAATTTGATTTATTTCCACAGACAGAGGATACTATAAGAGCGAACGCAACTTCTCTTCCATTAGAGAATAATAGTTTAATGTCAATCATGTTTGACCCTCCTTTTCTGGCAACTACTGGTAAATCCTTATGCATTAATAATAACAGTAATAAAATCAATAAAAGATTTAGTGTCTTTCCATCAGAGAAAGACCTTCATTCTTTTTATGTTAAAGCTATGAAAGAGCAATATAGGGTGCTAAAAGAAAATGGAGTACTTATTTTCAAATGCCAAGATAAGGTATCATCAGGTAAACAATATATGTCTCATGTTTTTATCATACAAGAAGCACAAAAAATAGGGTTCTATGTTAAGGATTTAATTATTTTAATAGCAAAACAACGTATAATTGCAGATTGGCAAAGAGCAAATCAAAAGCATGTAAGAAAATATCATTCTTACTATATAATCATGGAAAAAAACAATAAGAAAATTGAATACATTTAAGTCAAAGGAGTAAATAACTTGTACAGAATTGATTATGTTCAAGGACATTTTGGTATATCTCTGGAAGGCTTTATAGAAGATAGAGATGAATTTAATTCCTTGATAAATTATCTTAAATCTTTATACATACAATATAACCCCAAAACAAAACTTTGGGGTTTTGATAATGAAAGAATAGATGAAATACTTTTATGGTTTAAAAAAGATAATAAGGAATATACAATAACAGATGAAGCTTTAGATGCTAT
>Ga0116160_1004664_pt1 | contig 11287 bp, 7 predicted proteins | sample AD_JPNAS2_MetaG_FD_89879 | JGI IMG/M metagenome (GOLD analysis project Ga0116160, IMG submission 89879) | Active sludge microbial communities of municipal wastewater-treating anaerobic digesters from Japan - AD_JPNAS2_MetaG | ecosystem: Engineered > Bioreactor > Anaerobic > Digestate | place...
CCGATCCCTCCCCTGTTTGGCTGAGCCGCCGGCTGAATCGCCCTCAACTAGATAAATTTCACTAACGGCCGGATCCTTCTCTTGGCAGTCGGCCAGTTTTCCCGGTAATGCCCCAACTTCCAAGGCACCTTTGCGTCGGGTCAATTCCCTCGCCCTCCGGGCGGCATCACGGGCCCGGGCGGCGTCCAGGCATTTGTTCAGAAGCTGTTTCGCCACAGCCGGATTTTCTTCCAAGTAGGTGCCGATCTTGTCGTAAACGATTCCTTCAACAAGCCCTCTTACTTCACTGTTACCCAGTTTCGTCTTGGTCTGTCCCTCAAACTGGGGATTTCTGATCTTAACACTGATCACGCAGGCTAACCCCTCCCGGAGATCTTCCCCCCGGAGGGATTCCTTGTTGTTTTTCAGGATGTTGTAACTTACGGCGTAATTGTTGAACACTCGCGTCAGAGCGGAACGGAACCCGATCATGTGGGTCCCCCCCTCCGTCGTGTTGATGCTGTTTGCAAAAGAGTAAATATTTTCCTGGTAGGTGTCATTATACTGGATGGCTACTTCAACGTGACAATCTTCACGGTCTCCCTCGACGAAAATCGGATGTTTGTGTAGTACCTTTTTATTCCGATTGATGTATTCCACAAAAGAGACAATTCCCCCCTCATAGAAAAATTCACTTTTTTTATCGATTCTTTCGTCGTTAAGATTGATTTTGACACCCGAGTTGAGGAAGGCCAGTTCCCTGAGACGATTGGCCAGAATGTCATAACTGAATTCCATCTCCTCAAATATTTCCTCATCGGGCTTGAAGGTGACTCTCGTTCCCCGTCCCCTGGTTTTTCCGACCAACTCCAACGGCGCTTGTGGTGCACCCCGACGGTAACTCTGAGTATATAAAAAGCCGTCCCTTCTGATTTCCAGTTCCAAGGACGCAGAAAGAGCATTGACCACGGATACACCGACGCCATGAAGTCCGCCCGATATTTTATAGCTGTCGCTTGAAAATTTTGCCCCCGCATGCAGTTTGGTCAACACGACCTCCGCCGCCGATACCCCCTCCGTTTTATGCATATCCACGGGAATACCCCGACCATTGTCGTCAACCAATACACTATTGTCCATGCGTACAACCACCGTGATTGTGTCGCAGAACCCCGCAGAGGCTTCATCGATGGCGTTATCTACCACCTCATAAACCAGATGATGAAGTCCTTCCTTGCCCGTTGACCCGATATACATAGCCGGCCGCTTTCGGACCGCCTCTAATCCCTCCAATACCTTAATGCTATCGGCACTATAATTCTCGATCATCGATTATCAACCTCTTTTTCTACTTCTTTATAAACAACTTATTTTTTAATAGAAATTAATATAAGCACTTTATTTAATTAAATATTTCTATATTTATTCCCTATTTATCCTCTTTCTATCCACAGCTTAAATCATCAAGGGCATGACGACACAGAGATACTCGTCATGACCGGCGGAACGAACGATACCGGGTTTTCTTCCTGCTCCCAATTCGAAAGCAACGGTCTCCTCATCAATCACTTCAATGGCGTCAATCAGATAGTCTGCGTTATATCCTACTTCCAGTTTTTCTCCGTCATAGGAAACGTCGATATCTTCCCTGGCTTCACCCACATCGGCATTTTGGGATTGCAGAACCATCCGATTATCGGCAATGGAAAGTAGAACGGTTCTAAATTCTTCAGCCGATACCACCACCCACATTCTACGCAAGGCATGGAGAAAGCCTTCTTTCGGTAAAAACAGCACCGTTCCCTTTTCTGTGGGAACCACCCTTTTGTAATCCGGATACTCCGCATTAATCAGACTTACTTTCAACAGCACATTCCCCGTCTGAACAATAAACATTTGCCCCATTAACCCAATCGATACATGATCAGGATCGTCCTCCACAACTTTTCGGATTTCACCGACTCCCTTCCGGGGTAGAATGATCCCCATGGGAATATCGAGAAAGTCCGTCACTTCCAGCTTTTTGTGTGTCAAGGACAGACGATGCCCGTCCGTCGCCACCATTTTGATGGTAAAGCCCTCCGACTTTTTCTCGGTCTGTAAGAAGATACCGTTTAAGTTTCTTCTCAGTTCATCGGTCGACATGGCAAAAAAAACCTTGCGCACCATTTCTTTGATGAGGGTACCCGAAACAGGAAACAGGGGAATATTTTCTTCGGCTACGACCGCAGGATATTCATCAGCCGAAATACCCATGATCCGGTAAATCGCCTTTTGACAAGTCAGCATCACAATATTACGGGTATCTGTTTCGACGTGGATGGACTCACCATGAATTTCTCTAATTATTTCATAGAGTTTTTTAGCCGACAGGGTGATTTTTCCGGCTTCTGTCACTTCAGCTTCATAGCGGGCAATAAGACTGATCTCTCGATCGGTGGCCACTATACGCACCCAGTTTCCTTCCGCTTCCAGGAGAATGTTGTTTAATATGGGAAGGGTTGTTTTCTTATCGACAATCCCCAGTGTTTTTTGCATGCCTTCCCAAAAAACATCTCGTTTAATCGTAAAATCCATCTTTGTCTGCGTCCTTTCGGTTTATTGGTTATTTTATTTTTTTCTAATATTTTAAAATTAGTCATAGTAAAAGAACCTGTGAATAAACGGCACGATCGATATAATCGTTTGTTTAATTCATCTCTTCTATTATTTTTTCCCTGTTGATAAAACCTTTAATTTAAAGTTAGCGACGCTGGAGAAGTCCATCTTCCAGTTCCTGAAGGACCTTCTTTAAGTCTTGGTCCGTTTCGATCAGTTTCTTTATTTTATTATCCGCATAAATAACTGTGGAATGATCTCGTCCACCGAGTTTTTCCCCAATGTCCGGAAAGGACGCGTTGGTCAATTTTCGCGACAGGTACATCACTATCTGACGAGCCGAGGCCAAATTCTTGTTTTTCTTCGGAGATTTGAGATCGGAAAGTTTTATGCCGTAGCGATCGGAAATGGCCTTCATGACATCGTCAATGGTGATGTTGACCTTTTCATTGGTTTTCAGGATTCTCGCTAAGACCTGACGGACCAGATCAAGGTCTATTTTACGTTTTGTCAGCGATGCATAGGCGACGGTCTGAGTCAAAAATCCCTCCAGCTCCCGGATGTTTGATTCTGCATTGGAAGCAATGTAGGAGGCTGCGTCGTGGGGTAGATCGATATAATTTTCCTGAGCCTTCTTCTCCAGAATAGCGATTTTTGTTTCTATTTCAGGTGGTTGAATGTCTGCTATCAAACCCCATTCGAAACGTGACCGTAGACGTCCTTCCAAGTTGGGAATGTCTTTTGGGAAATTGTCACTGGTCATGACGATCTGTTTTCCTGAATCATGAAGGGTATTGAAGGTATGGAAAAATTCTTCTTGAGTGCGGTCTTTCCCCGCGATAAACTGAATATCATCGATTAACAAACAATCGATATTTCGAAACTTTTCCCGAAATTTGGGCATCTTGTCATGACGGATTGAACTGATCAGTTCATTAATAAATTCTTCTGCCGATACGTATAAGACATTCATTTCCGGATAGAGGGTATAGGTCAGAAGACCGATGGCGTTTAATAGATGGGTTTTCCCCAGACCAACACCACCGTAAATGAAAAAAGGATTGTAGTTCTTAGCCGGATGCTCCGCCACGGCAATCGACGCTGCATGGGCGAATTGATTGGAGGAACCGATGACAAAACGGTCAAAACTATAATTGGTATTCAAGGTGTGGTGATACTGTATTTTGGACGTTTTAACCGGGACGGAGAGCACCGTCGCGTGGTTCGCTTGACCGTTGCTGTTAGGGGCCGATTCCTCCTTCGTTTCGCTCTGCGAAATGATAAAAACAATATTTGTATGATAACCAATTGTGTTAAAAAGACATTCCTGGATCGTGTGATGGTAATTTTCTACGAGCCAGTCTTTAAAAAAACGATTTGGAACAGCCAAACAGACTTGATGGTCCTCAACAGAGAGGATACGAATCGGCTTAATCCAGGTTTCATAATTCTGTTTGGTGATCTTTTCCTGAATTAATTTTTGTGTGTTTTCCCATAAAATCTGCATGGTTATAAATCCTCATCCACATGATTATCCACACGTGTGGATAGCTCTGTTTATTTTTCCTCTTTTTGGCGATATTAGCATATGTAAAATTAAAGGATGTGAAAGAAATCAGCTGCGGAATTAATCCGGATTCACTTTAAATAGAAGTTCGACCAGCCGTCCCAGTTCCTCTGTGGAAGAAAAGTTGATTTCGATGGAACATTTTTTACTTTTCTTTTTAATCTGCACCCGCGTCATCAATAATTGAGACAGCTTTTTTTCAAGATCTTCCAGATAGTGTTCCCGCTTGTGCGTCTTTTTTTCCACTTTAAATGTCCTGAGCGTCTGAATAAGTTTTTCTGTTTCCCTGACGGTCAGATCTTTTTTGATAATCGTTTGAAATACGGCCGTTTGTTGTTCTGTCGCTTCGCAGGCAAGAATCGCCCGGGCGTGTCCTGCCGTGATCTTTTTTTCTACCAAGGCTTCCTGTATTTTCCCCGGAAGTTTCAACAGGCGGATCGAGTTGGCTACGGTGGAACGATCTTTTCCGATTTTAGCGGCGATACTCTCGTGAGTCTGACCGAAGGTCTCAATCAAGGTCCGGTAAGCATTGGCCTCTTCCAGAGGGTTCAGGCCTTCCCGCTGAAGGTTTTCTATCAGGGATAATTCGGCGGCTTCGACGTCACTGGCGATACGGATGACAATGGGAACGCGATCCAGTCCCGCCTCTTGGGCGGCCCGCCAGCGTCTTTCCCCAGCGATGATCTCGTAGCCGGTATCGTCTTTTCGGACAACGATGGGCTGAATGATACCGCTCTTCCGGATGGAAGCGACGAGTTCTTTTTGTTCACGGTCTCGGAAATCCTTGCGCGGCTGGTAACGGTTCGGCCGGATCTCTTCGATGCCGCAGGTGATAAGGCGAGGCCGGTCTTCCATATCCGTCATGAGGTCGGGGAACATGGCTTCCAATCCCCTTCCTAAGGATTGCTTCGGTGGCATTTATATTCTCCCGCAGTTCATAAATTCCCGAGTCAGCTCCATATAGGACATGGCGCCCCGGGATCGAATGTCGTATAGAATGATGGGCAGACCATGGCTGGGACTTTCGGACAGCCGAACATTCCGGGGAATCACCGTCTGGAAAACACGACTCCCGAAATGCTTGCGAATATCCTCACTGACCCGGTGTGAGAGCGTGTTTCTCGAGTCGAACATGGTCAGGAGAATCCCTCCCAGGGTCAATGACGGATTCAACCGGTTCTGCACAAGTTTCAGGGTGTTCATCAACTGGCCGAGTCCTTCCATTGCGAAATATTCACACTGTAGCGGTACCATCAGGGAGTCCGAGGCCGTCAAAGCGTTGATGGTCAGAAAACCCAACGAAGGCGGACAGTCTAAAATGACGTAGTCATAGGAGACGTCCATCTGCCGCAGAAACGTGCGGAGCCGTTTTTCCCGCTCCGGCAGGCGGATAAACTCCACCTCGATTCCGATCAGGTCCTGGTTAGACGGAATCAGATCGAGGTGCGGAATCTGAGTGGGCGTCACCGCTTCCCGCAGAGGTATCTTGCCGATCAGGGCATGATAGAGATTTTTGTCGGCGATCTGCCGCTTATCTATTCCCATCCCGCTCGTCGCGTTCCCCTGGGAATCGCAATCGATCAGAAGTGTTTTTTTTTCGGCCACGGCCAAGCAGGCGGCCAAATTGACCGCCGTGGTCGTTTTGCCGACGCCTCCCTTTTGATTCGCGATGCAGATGATTTTACGCATGATGTGTTTGGGTTTTTTATCTTCCGGTTCAGCGTTCGTGTGGGGAACCCATAACACAAATCAAGGCTTTTTTTAAGCCGAAAATACCCCCGGCTAAGGCGCTGATAAATGGGCGAAAAAATGTGTCCTCAAACTTGACGACAACGCACATTCGGACAATTTCCACCCCGCCTTACCGAAGGGCCTGATGCAGGGCATCCGGCTGTGGATAACTCGTGGCCGTGGTCTTTTTCCTATCCCGTTTTGTTTTTTTCGGGACTGACCACACTCCCTCCGATAACCCTTTCCATGATATCCCGCTCCAGAAGAATCGAAGCCGGCATGGGGATAAAAATGTTTGAACTTTTTATGCCAATGGCCGGGCATTCTGCAAATGTTTGACAAGTGAGGCGATATTCGATATGGGCGAGTAGAAGAATCACGGTTCATCCTCCTAATCCTCAAGGAATATTGACGGGACTGTCTGCGATGTCATGAAAAACCTGCTCATAAAAATACCCTGCTACCTGGCCCTGTTTTTTATGTCCGCCTACACACTGGGCCTGGTGATATGTCTGGCCCGTTTTTTCGCCTTGGCCGCCTGGTCGGAATACGGGATCGCCGTCATCGCGGTCGCCTTTTCCGGGGTTGCCATCAGCGGGGTGTGTCTGGCCCTTTTCCCCGATTTTTTTGTGCGTCGTCGTGCGTCGATTCTCTTCTGGCTTCCCTTCGTGCTTCTTTTTGTTTCAGCCCTTGCGTTTCAAGTGATTTCTCTGAACCGATTCAACCCGCTGCTGATGCAGGGGTGTCTCTGGCCGGGACAGGTGTTGAACCTCCTTTGTTATTGCCTTGCCCTGCTGCCCCTTTTTTTCCTGGCAGGACTGTTTATCGGTCTCAGCTTCCTTGACCTGTCCGGGGAGATCGCTAAGGCCTCGGCCTGTAACCTCTTCGGGGCGGCTGCGGGGTGGCTCCTGGTTTTCGTTTGCCAGTCCTTCATCCATCCGTTCCTGCTTCTGGCGGCGCTCCTGCCGGTCTTGGCCTTGGCGGCTCTGGCCCGGCTTTTCGTTCTGCGTTATGCCATGTTCCTGACAGGACTGGCCCTTCTTTTTTTTATCACCGGCTTTGGGATGTGGCGGATTTTGGACGGGAACCCCGCCCATATTCCGGGCTACAAAGCGGTCTCGTCGGCAATGCGGGTGGAAGGCAACCGCATTTTGGACGAGAAGCCCGCTCCCGGCGGTTATTACCACATCCTTGACAATTTCACGGAACGGCGGAACATTGATCTGTCGCAGCAATACGGCTTTCCTCAGGTCGCCCAGAAGCCGGTTGCTCGGGGACTCTACCGTGACGGCGACCGCATCCTTGGCCTCTACAGGGAAGGGAACCGAGACAGGTCGTATTTTGCCGCCGGCCTCGACGCCTTTCCTTATTTGCTGAAGCCGGTGGGAACGTTCCTGCTCATTGGTACGGACGGCGGGTTCAAGATTCATGAAATCTGGGATGAAAAGCGGACCATCCGTGCTGTGGAGCCCACCCGAACGATTTACGAACTGGTTCGGCAGGACATTGATGGCATGGGGGGAATTACCCTGTCCTGCAATGCCCCCCTGGGCGTTCTCGAACCGCGGGCGTTCGATCTGATCGATATGGGGTCCTCCTTCCTTGCGGAAGGGGAAGCCAATCGTTACGCCGTGACGATTGAGGCGATTTCCCGTTATTTTACCGCCCTCAGGGATGACGGTGTCCTGTCGCTGCCGGTGGCGACAGCCGGTTTTCCCGTCTTTGCCGAGAAGCTCTTGGCTACGGTCGATCAGAGCCTACATCGAAACGGGGTGGACGATCCGGGAAAACACGTTCTGGTTTACCGGTCGGAATCAGGCGCCCGGATTCTGGTTTCTCGGAAAGGGTTTACGGACAAGGCAATTGCCGCCCTGCAGACCTTTTGCCGGGAAAGATCTTTTGATATCTCCTGGTATTCCGGAATCGATCGCAATAAAAACAGCACATTCCATGGTCTACCGGCCCCGGATTTGACCGATCTGCACAACCGCCGGAAGGAACAAACGGATGCTCTCCGGCATGCGGCGCTGAATCTGTTTCAGACCCCGCATACCGTTTCGTCCGCCTCCGCCTTTAATCTGGAACCGGCGACTCTGGACCGGCCTTTTTTTCACGAAGTTGTCCCTGTTCGTGCGATACCGACACTGCTGAAAGCCCGGGACGGCATTCCCCGGGTTGAAATCGGTCGGCTCATCAATCCGGCAACGCTCTTTTTTGCAAGCATCATGGGTGTGTGCGTCCTTTTACTTCCGTTGATCCGCAAAAGAGAAGCCGCAGGGCTCCATTCACGGCTCCGGATGGCCGTTTATTTCGCCTGCCTGGGTCTGGGTATGGTTTTCATCACCAGGGTGCTATCCGAACGGTGTGCGTTTTTCCTCAACGACACGGCCACCGCCGTGACCGTCATCGTGTGCGCCATGCTCTTTTTTTCCGGTTGCGGAAGCTGCCGTGCCTCGAAGCTCGATCCTTTTTCCGACCGGGGTATCAAATGGTCTATCGTCCGGATCATTACCTGTCTGGTTTTGTATGTCTTTCTCCTGATTCCGGTTCTGTCGGTCCTGCTTCCCCTGGCCGGCCTGATCAAGGTGGTAACCATGCTGATCGTTACGGCCCCCGTCGCGTTCATTGCCGGGATGCCTTTCCCCCTGGGGATTGCCTGTCTGAATGACCGGGCCGGTTTTTTTCTGCCCTGGGCCCTGGGCGTTTATGTGATTTTCGGCGTCATCGCCATTCCCCTGGGTCAGCTCCTGGCCGTTGCGTGGGGTTTGCATGTCCTTTTGTTTATTTCTGTTTTTCTTTATTTCATCGCCCTTTGGGCCTATCCCGCGATGGCGCCGGGCACGGCGGGAAAAGGGTGCGCAGTCTAAAAAATCCTTTGTTGCACAACAGCCGATGTGTTAATTTAAGCGGGATCACGGGCTGTCGATTTTCGCAATCGGCAGCCCATCACCAGGAGCCGTTTTACGGGAAAGCGGATCAGATACGACGGATATGCACACATGACCGGATACCATAAAAAAAAGCAAAATCAGCTGGAGCTGGAACAATCCGGTTTGAGTCGGCGTGCGATGCTGAAAGGGGTTCTCGGATCAGGTTTGTTGACGGCGGCGGGAGCTCTATTGATTTCTTCCGAGGCCGGGGCGGCCGGTTCGACCCGGGAAAAAGCTGCGCACTGGGATGAAATATGGGATATCGTTGTTGTGGGGTCCGGCTTTGCGGGTCTTGCGGCTGCTGCAGAAGCGGCGGACCGGGGGGCCAAGGTCGTCGTCCTGGAAAAGATGTCCGGGTACGGGGGCAATTCCGTGATCAGTCATGGCGAGTACGCCGCCTGGGATGACGTCTATCATCTGCGGGAAAAGCTCGGACTGGGCATGGACAGCGCAGCCCTCCATGAGGAGGACACCCTCCGGGGGGGCAATTTCTACGGCCATCCGGAGTTGATTCGTCTGCTTGTGAAGCAGGCCCCGTCGGCATTGAAATGGCTGATCGACAAAGGGGGGGCAAAGATCAGGGAAAATGTTTTGCCTTCGCCGGGCCACTCCGCGCCTCGGATCCATACCGGAATCGGCGGTTCGGGGGCACTGTTCGCGGCGGCGCTGAAAAAGATGGCCGAACAGAACGGTGCGACCGTTCGCACCAATGAGAAGGTCACGCGCATCTGGCGCAGCAGCTTCTCTTCTCCCGTCACCGGAGTGGAGGTGCAGCGGGGGAAAAAACGGGTCAATATTGCGGTTCGGCAGGCCCTCATTCTGGCCAGCGGCGGTTTTGGGCGTGATCTGGCGATGCGCCAGGCTTACAATCCGGCCGTGGGGCCGGAATACCATTCCACGAACCATCCCGGCGCGACCGGAGAGATGATCCTCTTGGCGCGCACAATAGGCGCCGATGTGACGCAGATGAACTTTATCCAGATTTTTCCCTTTGCCGATCCGGTGACCGGAAAATTCGACGTCCCGTCGGTTTTTGCTCTCCGGGGACCGGTTGCGGGGATGATCTACGTCGATCCGGCGGGTCGGCGTTTTGTGAACGAGCTGGCCGACGGAAACTCCTGCGCCCGCGCGCAGATCAGGGTCGGGAGAGATCAGAAACTGACCTATGCCCTGTTTAATCAGACGATGATTTCCCGGATGGGAACCCAGGACGAGGTAGAGACGGGCCTGAACGCCGGGCGATTCGCCCGGGGAGAAACCCTGACGGAACTGGCACAGTTCCTTCAAATGATCCCGGAAGTATTGACGCGAACTGTTTCCGCACACAACCGATTCATCCGTGAAGGCCGTGATCTGGAGTTTGGTAAGGAAAATCCGGTGCAGATGATGCCCATGGAAGCGGGTCCTTTTTACGCCCTGCCCCAATGGCCGGCCGTGCACCATACCCTGGGCGGGCTGCGGATCAATACCCGTGCGCAAGTCATGGATATCTGGGGGAATTCAATTCCTCATCTGTATGCTGCGGGGGAGGTCACAGGGGGTATCCACGGCGAAAAAAGGCTGCCCGGGAACAGCATTCCCGAATGCCTGATCTTCGGCCGCATCGCCGGGACGAATGCGGCGGAAGAAAAGCTGTCGGCTTAACCGGGACTGGCTTTGTTGAAGCTAAGATCTTAATATAATTAATCATTTATGTGTTGTTTTGCCGGCCAGGTGGTTGATTGATTGTCGGTTCGGACAAGCTGCCGCGGAGGTGAGGCGATGATCCTCAGACGATTTTCTCCCGTCCTGATGTTTACGGTTGCATGCTTTGCGCTGGTCGGATTGGGCCCCGCGGAGGTTCTGTCCCGGGAGCATCGGCCGGTCTGGCTTTTCAACGAACAGGGGGACCGGATCACTCCGAATCAAAACGCCGTCGATCCCTACAGCCCGAAAAAAACATGTGGGATCTGCCACGATTACACAACGATTACAGAAGGTTACCACTTTCAGCAGGGGTTCGACGACATGCGGGAAGGGTACGATTCCCGGCGGCCCTGGATTTTCTCACCCGGCATGTTCGGCAGTTATTTTCCCTTCGCCGGCCCGGCCCGGCTCGCGGCGAAAAACAACAGCCACATCCGGCAGATTGATCTGACCACCTATGACTGGATCGGCGGTTACGGGAAAAAGGCTGCGAACGGCCGAGACCTGTCCCGCGCCTGCGGCGCCTGCCATCCCGGCGGCGGTCCCCTGGAGTACGGCCGCAATCCACAGGGGCGTCCCGACTGGACATTCAATCTCATTTCCGGCGAAAAGGCGAGCCGGAAGCCTCTGGACGGGGATTATGCTTCGTTGCTGGCGCCGGACGGCAGGAGCCATTTCCGGGAAAGCGGCGTGATCGAAGCCGATTGCCTGATCTGTCATGGTCCGGCCTACCGTTTCGATGCGCGGACAGAGCAGCTCAACCGCCGCAACTACCGCTGGGCGGCCACCGTCGGCG